>Ga0097691_1000039_pt1 | contig 115820 bp, 97 predicted proteins | sample NGESurdeep072012_8_FD_72858 | JGI IMG/M metagenome (GOLD analysis project Ga0097691, IMG submission 72858) | Arctic peat soil microbial communities from Barrow, Alaska - NGEE Surface sample 210-1 deep-072012 | ecosystem: Environmental > Terrestrial > Soil > Wetlands > Peat ... | reverse complement strand
CCAAATTTCCTCTCAATCTAAACCGCAGATCGGTGGAAATCGAAGTACTTGTTCAGAGTCTCCCTAAATGACACTGCTTACTTCAGCTACACGATTCCTTGCAACTCGGTACAATCCCAGTTTTGTTTCCCAAAACACCTGGAATGGTAACAATGTGCCGGAGTCTAATACTCTTGGTCCAATCGCTGGCATTTGGTACTCCGACTCAAATTCTCCCGATGTAGGCAGCTATTACAGTATCAGCGTGAGTATTCCCGGCCACTGCTGTCCGGTTAAAAGTCGAAGAGAATCAGCTGGTTGGCGTTTTCGGTGGAATTGGAGTCTGCGTCGACGGCCTGAAGGGTGCATAGAATGGGCGTTTTCTCGAAAAGCGTGAGGCTGAAAATCTGTAGGATCTGATACAGGCTGGCCTCCAGTCCCAGCCGTTTGCGCACGATCGCTACCAGCACATACACCGATACCGCAATCCAGATTTGGGTCTTCACCGCGTTCTCGCTGGTTCCATAGAACGCCTTGATCCGTAGGTGCTGTTTGATCCATTTGAAGAACAGCTCCACCTGCCAGCGCTGCCTGTAGATTTGGGCGATGGTCAGTGCCGGAAGTACAAAGTTGTTGGTCAGGAATTGCAGTCGCCTACCGGTTTCGGCATCGAGATAGCTCACGCGCCGCAGGGCGTCGGGATACACCAAGGCCGACTCATAGGACGACAGAATCACCGTCTGGTCAGAGCGCACGCCCGTGCTTTTGTCGACCGGATGCGAGTAGCGACGCTGGAGCAGCACGTTCGACTTGGTGCGCATCACGAAGAAAGCCGAGCTGAGCGTCAGCACGAACAACCGCTCGAAGTCGATGTATCCTCGGTCCATCACGTAGAACGCGCCCGGCTCGGGCACAATCTGATCCAGCACGTTTACATCGTGCACCTTGCCGTCGGTAATGTGAACAAACGCCGGAATATTGCCGCGCAGATCCAGCAACGTGTGCATCTTGACCGCTGCCTTGCGCCGCCGGAACCGGGCCCACGGGAACAGCGCCAGGCATAAATCGATGGTCGTCGAGTCCAGCGCGTAGAGGCTCTGCTCCAGGGCGACACCCATCGGCTCGCAGGCATAGAGTTCGCGCGCGGTCGCAATCAGCCTCTGCGCGAAGTCGGCGAAGATACGCCAGTCGCGCGATTCGTTCGCCTCCGCCAGGGTGGAGCGTGCCACGCTGGTGCGGAAGCCCATGTGATACAGTTTGCCGCCTACGGCGCGCAGGCAGGTCTCGATGTCCCGCAGGCTCTCCCGATAGGTCAACTGCGCAAAAGCCATCGCCAGATACTGGTCCCAGCAGGAGAACTTCTTGCCGTAACGGTCTCCGTGATAACGGGCAACGCACTTCTGAAATTCCTTGTGGGGAAGATGCTCGATCAGTTGCGCAAACACAGTGCGGCCAGCGTTCATCCCGCATTGTGGCCGCCGCAGTGCCACGCTGCCAACTGGTTTCCGGCCTCTGCGATTTCAAATCGTTCCCGCTGCCTACGGAGCCTATCTCCCTCACAACCAATCGCTTACACCAACTTCACGCAATTTTCCCCGGACAGCAGTGATTCCCGGCAATTGGTCGCGCTTGGGCAGTGCTACGAGAGACTTGCAGATTGAGCTTCTACCGAACTCGGACCCGAAGTCGAATTGGCAAATTACAAACGAATTCGTCTACTCGAGCGCTTGCAATTGCACCACTTTCGACGCACATACTGACCATTACCAAGGCTATTACTATTACCCCAGTTTGGAATTCCTTTTGATGGGACCTCCGTTAACGGCCACTCCCGAACCTGGAACTCTCGCGCTAGTAGGCTTCGGTGTGGCCGGCGTTGCAACCAGGCTTCTTCGCGGACGCAGGTAGCCTAGATGCACCGGTCACGGGCCCGAGCAGAGCCTGGGCCATTTTGACGAACAGGTACCGGAGTTGCCATACTTGTTTTCCGGGGTATTGACCCCAGAAGCGCCGCGTCACGATAAGAAGTGCTTACTCATGCGATCGCCTAAACACTTGGATGCCCCCGCCATCCCACAGGCTTCACGCAATGGCGCTGTGTCCGTTCTTGGTACCGGGTCTATCGGGAACAGGCATCTTCGCGTGCTCCGCGACCTAGTAGGGGCGGATCTCTCGGCGATTCCGGTCCGGGCAATCCGTCGTTCAGAGCTTCGGACCAGCGGGATTGAAGTTCGCAGCAACTTAAAAGAGGCGGTTGCGGCGGGAGCCCGGGCTGTCATCGTAGCCACGGATACGTCTCGTCACGTGACGGATCTTCGGACGGCGCTGGAACTCGGTTGCTCGGTGCTTGTGGAGAAGCCTCTGGCCGCTAGCACTTCGGGCCTCTCAGAGATTGCACGTCTAATCGCCCGAGGTCCCAACCGTGTGTATATCGCTTGCAATCTGCGTTTTGACTTGTCACTTCTGCAGTTTCGCAAACGCCTGCACGAGATCGGAACGGTCCATGCCGTGCGCATCGAGTGCCAATCGTATCTGCCCGATTGGAGGCCCAATCGCGACTACCTGCAAAGTTATTCGGCACGAGCTGGGGAGGGCGGAGTTCTGCTTGACCTGATCCACGAGATCGATTACGCCGTCTGGCTGTTCGGCGCTCCGACGCGAGTATTTGCGCGGCTGCAAAACAGCGGACGCTTGGGCATTGCATCGGAAGAAGCAGCCGATCTCTACTGGGAAACGCCGGATGCGGCAGCGATATCGATTCGACTCGACTATCTGAGTCGCAGCGCGCACCGAACAATGCTTGCGTTCGGCGCGTTTGGAGAGATCGCGTGGGACGGAGTCGCGCAAACAGTCACTCTGCGCCTTAAGGACCAACCGCCCCAGACGGCGCATTTTCCGCAGCAGCGGGACGCCACCATGCAAGATCAGGATGCGGCTTTTCTTCTCGCGGCTCGTGGAGGCGACCCAGGAACCCTCACCACCTTCGAAGACGCTGCAGTTGCGGTCAGCATCTGCGATGCAGCGCGCCTCTCTTCCGCCGGTGGAAAGTTCGAGGCCGTTATGGACTGGAGGAAGGCTTGAGTCTCCATCCCGTATTGGCGGTCATACCCGCCCGGGGCGGGTCGAAAGGCTTGCCTGGAAAGAATATTCTTCCCTTCGCGGGCCTGCCGCTCATCGCACATTCGATTCGTATGGCCGCGCTGTGTCCCGAGATTGACCGCTGTATCGTTTCCACCGACAGCCAACAAATTGCAGACGTCGCGCGCCAGCATGGAGCAGATGTTCCATTCCTGCGTCCCTCGGAACTGGCTCAAGACAACACGCCCATGTGGCCCGTGCTGCAACACGCCTTGCGAGAAATCGAACGTCACACCGGAACCCATTTCGGTTCCTTGTTGCTGTTGGATCCTACATCTCCTGGCCGAATGCCGGACGATGTAGTGCAGGCGCTTCGACTCTTGGAATCTGATCCGCATGCCGCCGGTGTCGTTGCAGTGTCCGAGCCGCCGTTCAATCCCCGCTGGGTTTGCGTCCAGGAAGTCGAGGGATATATGAAGCAACTGGTTCCCCAGACTCATACTTATGTGCGACGCCAGGATGTCCCCCCCGCTTATCGGGTCAATGCACTTTTGTATCTGTGGAGACGCGACCACGTGATGAAGGAAGAAGCGCCCCGCTTCTACGAAGCTCCGCATCGCGTCCTGGTTGTTCCGGACGAGCGGGCCATGCACATCGACGAACCCCGAGACTTTGCACTCGCCGAGTTGTTGCTGCGCGCAGGATTCGTGACGTTTCCCTGGCTGTCAACTCCGCCGAATGGTGGCCAATGAAGGCCCTCAGCGAACTGATGTCGCTCAAAGACCGCGTTGCCGTTATTACCGGCGGCGCGGGCAAGATCGGAGAGGCGTTCGCAGAGGCCTTAGGTGAGTTGGGCGCAACCATCTGTATTTTCGACGTGGCCGAGCACTCCGCTAACGAAAGAGCGCGCCAGATGAGCCAGCGGTTTGCGGTCCAAGCGAGCGCCTTCGTCGCTGACGTAGCGCGCGAGGATTCGGTGCAAGCGGCCGTCTCGGCAGCGGTCGAGCAATTCGGCGGCATCCACATTCTGATCAACAACGCGGCGTATCCCAAGGTGGATCTGACAGACGACGGGGTGGAAGTTGAAACCCAAACCCTGGCTCACTGGAAAGCCAATCTCGATGTTATCTTGACAGGTGCGTTCCTGGTGACCCGGGCTTGTGCTCCCCATTTGCGACGCAGCGGTCATGGATCCATCATTAACATCGCTTCCATCTACGGGTTGCTCGGTCCGGATATGCGGCTGTACGATGGCACCGAAATGGGGAACCCCGCTCACTACGCCGCCGCCAAGGGTGGTATCGTTCAATTGACTCGTTACTGGGCCACGACCTTGGCGCCAGAAGTGCGGGTGAACTGCATTGCTCCGGGAGGTGTGTGGAGGCGGCAGCCCGAGTCGTTTCATGAGCGGTACAAGAGCCGAACTCCCTTAGGGCGCATGGCGACCGAGGAAGACCTGAAGGGCGCTGTCGCATATTTCAGCTCGGACCTGTCGGCGTATGTTACCGGCCAGGTGCTCGCAGTCGATGGCGGGTGGACGTCATGGTGAAGCCAGTCTTCATCGGAACCCGCCCTGTCGGCCCCGGACTGCCCTGCCTGGTCATCGCAGAGGCCGGGGTCAATCACAACGGCAGTCTTGATATGGCGTTGCGACTGGTTGACGCCGCCGTTGAAGCCGGCGCCGACATCGTCAAGTTTCAAACCTTCAAATCGGAAGAGGTCGTTACTCCGCTTGCGCCGAAGGCCGACTATCAGGTGCAAAACACCGGTGCGAGTGAGTCACAGCTCGACATGATCAAGAAGCTCGAACTGCCCGATGATGCATTTCGCACCATCCAGGCGCGTTGCCGCGAGCGTGGCATCACGTTTCTCTCGACGCCATTTGACCCTCGCAGCGCCGACCTGCTTGAAGAAATGGGCGTGGCAGCGTTCAAAGTGGCTAGCGGCGAGATTACCAATCACCCATTTCTCAGCCATGTCGCGCGTAAAGGAAGACCGCTGATTGTTTCAACTGGCATGTCGAATCTCGACGAGGTCGCGGCAGCCCTCGACGTGATTTATGCCGCAGGCAATACGAACCTGGTGCTTCTGCACTGTGTCAGCAACTATCCTGCCGCGCCTGCCAGCGTCAACCTGCGCGCCGTGAAAACGCTCGAAGAACGCTTCAACGTACCCGTGGGATATTCGGATCACACCGAAGGTATTGCGATCGCGATAGGCGCTGCAGCGCTGGGTGCCTGCGTTGTCGAAAAGCATTTCACGCTCGATCGGACGCTTCCCGGTCCAGACCACCGTGCCTCCCTGGAACCGCGAGAGCTTGTCGCGATGGTAAAAGGCATCCGTGATGTGCAATCAGCGGTCGGCGATGGAGTCAAACGACCGGTGGCGGAAGAACTCAGTACGGCTGCAGTTGCGCGCCGTAGTCTGGTCGCTGCACACGACCTTCTTGCCGGAACTGTGTTGACAGACAACATGGTTGCGATTCGGCGCCCTGGGACTGGGCTTCCGCCGTCCGATCTGAATCGGTTGGTGGGACGACAGCTTAAGCAGGACCTGGACGCCGGCGATTTGTTCACGCTGGAGATGCTAATTTGAGAACCATAGGCCTGGTAACCACGAGCCGTGCGGACTATGGAGCATATCGCCCCCTGATGGAGGCAATCCGTGAGGACCCTGCGCTGGACTTGCGGCTGCTCGTCTCGGGAATGCACCTGTCAGCGCAGCACGGATCGACGGTTCGTGCAATCGAGGAAGACGGCTTCGAAATTGCGGAACGTATCGAGATGCTGCTTTCCTCCGATACTCCGGAAAGCACCAGCAAATCGATGGGCTTGGGTGTCATCGGCTTTGCGCAACTCTTTGGCAGATGGCGCCCCGATATCTTGGTCGTTCTCGGCGATCGTTTTGAAATGCATGCTGCGGCATTGGCGGCGATACCGTTCAAGATTCCGGTGGCGCACATTTCCGGGGGAGAAGTCACGGAAGGGGCTATCGATGATGCGCTGCGGCACAGTCTTACTAAGCTGAGTCACCTGCACTTTCCCGCAACCGAAGAGTATGCGCGACGAATCATTCAGCTCGGGGAAGAGCCGTGGCGAGTAATGGTCGCTGGGGAACCCAGCCTCGACCAACTGCACACCCTGCAGATGCTGCCCCGCGAAGAATTGGAACGGCGCTTTGAGCTTCGGCTATCGAGCCCGTTCGTGATGGTGACGTTTCATCCCGTCACGCTTGAGTACGAGAATGCGGAGCTCCAAGTTACCGAACTTCTGGGGGCCATCGAGGCCAGTGGCGTGCCCGCGGTTTTCAGCATGCCGAATGCCGATACAGGCAACCATGTTATCCGCGAGAGAATTCGGCAATTCGTTGCTGAGCACGACGACGCGCGACTGGTCGACAACTTTGGAATCCACGCCTACTTCAGCATGATGACTCTGGCTGCAGCGATGGTGGGCAATTCCTCCAGCGGCCTTCTGGAAGCCGCTTCGTTCCAGTTGCCGGCAGTGAACATAGGTACCCGGCAAGACGGCAGAGTCCGAGCGTGGAATGTGATCGACGTGGGCTATGGCCGAGGTGAGATTTTGCGCGGAATTACCAAGGCCATTTCTCCTGAGTTCCGCGCCTCGTTATGCGGGCTGGTCAATCCGTATGGAACCGGCCACGCGAGCCCCACCATAACGGATCGCCTGCGAACTGTCGAACTTGGAGACCGGTTGATCCGCAAGAAATTCTACGACCTACCCGTCAATCCGGAGAACGATGAAGAAAAGGGACGCCAAGCGAGCCACACTACCACCTGAGCGATGGGAAGTGGGTGGCGAGTTTCATTGGATGGGATTGCCACCGGCGCCATTCATCCCGTGGCCGCAAGCGGCATCCTGGTATCTGCTTGGACGACACGCTCTTGCTGCGCTTCTGCAGTTTCTTCCTCAGGGCTCGCGGCGATTATGGCTGCCAAGTTACTTCTGCTTTGACGTCGCGGATTATTGGCGCTCATTCGTTGAAGTTGCCACCTACCATGACGACCCTCGCCGCGCAGAGCCGGATTGGTCAACCCTTTTCCCTGCGGCAGCGGACATCGTGATCGCAGTGAATTTTTTCGGCGTTCGCAGCGACGAGACCTGGCGCCTTTGGCGTGAACGTAATTCATGCGTGCTGGTGGAAGATCACAGCCACGATCCGGTTTCCGGATGGGCCCTGCGATCCAATGCGGACTACGCCTTCGCTTCGCTTCGCAAGACGGTGCCCGTTCCGGATGGGGCAATTATATGGTCGCCCCGAGGATTGCCATTGCCACCGAGCGGAACCGCCCAACATGCAGGGAGTGCAATGAAATTGGCGGCGATGTTATGGAAGGCGGAGTACCTCGAAGGTCACACGGCGCTTAGCGCAAAGCCGGTCTATCTCAAGTGGCAGCGGGCAGGCGAACATGCGTTTGATCACTCTCAAGTCTGCTTCGTCACAGATTTATCGCAGCAATACGTTTGCGCCGGGGTGCCACTGATATGGCATCGAAGGCGCTCAACTAATGCAACATTCCTGTTGTCGAAACTGCGAGGCGCCAGGAAGCTGCGACCCATTTTTACGAATTGGCCCGACGAGGCAGCGCCTTTGGGTGTAGTGGTCGAGTTTGAGTCCGAGGCGGACCGTGACGCCATCCGTCTCAAACTGAAGGAGCATGGAGTGTATTGCTCGGTCCATTGGCCGGCTGCAAAGGGCTGCTCCTCTATGGCTCGCGATCTGGCGAGACTCTTGCTGACACTCCCGACCGATCAACGATATGGACGCAACTATATGGAGAGAATTGCCGGACTCATCCTCGATCGTTGAGCGGTATCGGCTGAATGATAGGCTATATTCGATACAGAGCCCATAGAAATCAGCAGAGGCGCACCCTGGGCTCACAAAAAAACTGAGTGTTTCCAGTCGTGAGTTTGCCATACATTGTCGTTGGAGCGTCGGGACATGCGAAAGTTCTGGTGGACGCGCTGCGGAAGCAAAACGAGCACGTACTGGGCTTCGTCGACCCGCGCGAAGACTTGTGGGGCAAACAGATTCTTGGAGCGCCGGTGCTGGGAGGAGATGAGGTTGTACTTGAACGCACTCCTTCCAGTATTCATATGGCAAACGGAATTGGGTCTATTGGTTCGGTCGCAAAGCGCAAGCGAGCTTACGAATGGTACGTAGAAAAGGGTTACTTTTTCCCCGCGGTAATCCATCCATCTTCCGTCGTGGGAGATCAAGTGACGATTGGAAAGGGCGTTCAGTTGATGGCAGGATCTGTGGTCCAGACCGGAACGGTCCTAGGCGACAATGTGATTGTGAACACCAACGCTTCCGTAGATCATGACTGTTGGATCGAAGAATACGTTCATGTAGCTCCCGGGGCGGTTCTATCGGGTGGCGTTAAAGTTGGCAAAGGGACACATATCGGGGTTGGCGCGGTCGTCATTCAGGGAATCAGGATTGGCAGCGACTGCATCGTCGCGGCTGGAGCAGTCGTGATACGAGACATTTCCTCAGGCGCGAAAGTCGGAGGCGTTCCCGCTAAGGACTTTTCGCGATGACTGTCACCTAGTAATTTCGCTTCATAATCTGAAGGTTGCGGGTAATCTCCAGGGGCCACCGACATGGCGACCCGACATGGAAGAATCGTCTCGTTTTGTAGCTAAGAGTAGCCTCTGGTAAACTAACGAAACGCGGCGGGGGACTAGGAGTCCCCCCATGCCAGCCCGTGGGGACTCAGCGCCAGCTTCCATCAATTGCAAGTTCCCCCCGAAGTGAGCGATTGCGGACATCCGTTGCATGCGCACTGAGGACACATGTCACAAGCTATATCCATGGTTCCTGATCAGGTATGGGAGCACATTTTTTCTACCAGGGAGTGGGGCAAGTACCCGCCGGAGCACGTGGTGCGTTTTATTGCCCGCAGCTTCTACCGGGATACAGATCGCTCCGCGGTTCGCCTCCTCGAAATCGGCTGCGGTCCTGGCGCCAATGTCTGGTTCATGGCGCGCGAGGGATTCAGGGTCTCCGGTATTGATTGTTCTGCTACGGCAATTCGCAAAGCAGGCGAACGCCTGGCGAAAGAAGGTCTCTCTGCTGATCTTTGCATGGGAGACAATGCCGCTCTGCCTTGGCCGGATAACACGTTTGATGGCGTTCTGGAGAACGTCAGCCTGTACTGTAACGGTAGCGATTCGATTCGCGCAGCCCTGGGCGAGGTCCGGCGCGTGCTGAAGCCAGGCGCGCCATTTCAGTCATCGTTTTTTACCACCAGAACCTGGGGGTATGGCAAAGGAACGGCGATGGAGCCGGACGCATATCGAGACGTCACAGAGGGGCCTATGGCTGGCACGGGTTTCTGCCTGTTTGTCACCCGCGAGCGTTTAGACGAGTTGTTTCAGGATTTTGCAGATGTTGCCGTCGAGCGCATTTCGTGGACCATGGAAAACGAAAACCACTTGGTAGAGCAGTTTGTAATCGCTTGTCGCAACCGCGAAAAATAGGCGATAGGCCACCAGATCCACTTCGCAGTCGGAGCTGATTCTTGCACGAGAGAGTTCGAGCTGCACACAACCCGGAAGAGGCTGCCCCAGTGCAACAATGGACGGCCAGCCATGTACACCTTCCGCTCGTGCCAGAGCAGGCCTCTATTCGCAGCACCATGGAGGTAATCGATCGCTTTGCAAAGGGCATTGCCATTGTGATCGACGGTGAGGGCCGCCTGCTGGCGACGGTTACTGACGGAGACGTGCGCCGCGCCATTCTTGCCGGTGTCAATCTAGACCATCCCGTTTCGCGGCTCCAGAAAGGAGGACAAACCAGGCCTGTCGTCGCCCGTACGGGGACATCGGAGAACGCCCTCCTCGCATTGATGGCGCAATACAGCATCCGCCAGATCCCACTTTTGGATGAAGCTGGCCGAGTCTGCGGACTCGCGGTGCTGCACGAACTCCTCCAGCAGACCGAACTGCCTGTCACCGGTGTGATCATGGCTGGAGGATACGGCAAGAGACTTATGCCGCTGACGGAAGCGGTTCCCAAACCCATGCTCCCGGTTAATGGGCGCCCATTGTTGGAATACACTCTGGCAAAGCTTCGACAGTCGGGAATTCGTAGCGTAAACGTTGCGACGCATCATCTCAGCCAGAGTATCGTTGATCACTTCGAAGATGGCTCCAAGTTCGGATTGCAATTGCAGTACTTCGAGGAAATCGAGCCTTTGGGTACTGCGGGGGGTCTGGCGAGTATGGCCAGCGGGACCGATCCGCTGCTGGTAATCAACGGCGATGTTCTTACCAGCGTCGATGTCCGGTCTATGCTCGACTTTCATCGCGAACACCGCGCATCACTTACCGTTGGTGTGCGGCAATACGATATCGAGGTGCCTTTCGGAGTCGTCGAAACCGAAGGAGTTCAGATAACCCGCATACAAGAGAAGCCCATCTTGAGGCACTTCATCAATGCGGGAATCTATTTGCTTGATCGAGATGTCTGCCGACTCGTGCCCGTTGGCCGGCGGTTTGATATGACCGACCTGATCGCCGCGGTAATCGAATCCGGCCGCACCGTCATCTGCTTTCCGGTTCGAGAATACTGGATTGATATAGGCCGCATCGAGCAGTATCACAAGGCAGAGCTCGATGTGGCAGCGGGGATAGTTTGAGCAACGGAACTTGGAAAGACCGCACAGTGCTGGTCACCGGAGCAGGCGGTTTTATTGGCAGCCACCTGGTCGAGCGACTAGTCGAACTCGGCGCTGATGTGCGCGCTCTGGTTCGTTACACCTCTACCGGACACGCGGGATGGCTCGACTCGTCGCCGGTGAGAGGGGACGTAGACGTCGTGCTCGGCGATATTCGCGACTTTGAAAGTGTGCAGGGGGCAATGTGCGGCCGGTCCGTAGTGTTTCACCTGGCGGCGCTGATTGGCATTCCGTACTCGTATCGCGCGGCTCAATCCTACGTGCGCACGAACATTGAGGGTACGCTCAACGTTCTGCAGGCGGCCCGCGATCAAGCTACCGATCGCATAGTCTGCACCTCAACCAGCGAAGTCTACGGTAGTGCGCAGTACGTACCCATCAACGAAGAGCATCCGTTGCAAGGCCAGTCGCCATACTCCGCTAGCAAGATTGGCGCTGACAAGATCGCGGAGTCCTATTACCTCTCGTTCGGCCTGCCGGTTTCGATCGTTCGTCCCTTCAATACCTACGGTCCACGGCAATCGACGCGCGCCGTAATCCCTACCATCATCACCCAGGCCCTTGCCGGTTCCGAAGTCCGTGTTGGAGCGCTATCTCCAACCCGCGACTTTAATTACGTAGCTGATACAGTCGAGGGCTTTCTCTGTGCGGCCAGCGAACCCCAGGCAATCGGAAGAACTATTAACTTTGGCTCTGGGCTCGAGACTAGCATCGAGGACCTTGCCCGATTGATCGGCAACCTCCTGGGCAAAGACCTGACCCTCGTTCCTGAGGAGCAGAGAGTGCGTCCTGAGAACAGCGAGGTCGAGAGGCTCTGTGCGGACTCTGGGTTGGCTCAGCGGCTTCTTGGTTGGCGATCTCGCGTCAGTCTGGAGCAAGGGCTTCGCCAAACCATCGCATGGACGGGAGACAATCTCGGAAATTATCGCATCCAAGAATATGCCGTTTGAACTGGGATTTAAGCCCGGCGCGCCGCTAGCGGCTGTTGTGACTCTGTCGAAATGGTGTCCCGCGTGAGCCAAATGATCGAGCCCTTGCCGGCTGCCCACCCAACTAAGTCCCGGCCTATCGTCATGCGAGACCTCGTCCGCCGGGTCGCAGGCGATTCAGCGTTGTACGGTCTGGCCAACTTCGGCATCCGCGCGCTCAACTTTTTACTGCTTCCGTTGTACACCCGCTTCCTGACTCCCACTGATTACGGTTTGATCACGCTAGCAGAGACATTCGCGGCGTTCCTCGCGCTGGTCATTGGACTCGGCTTCGACAGCGCCCTCCAGCGGCTCTACTTTCATTACGTCGATGATCCCAGCGCGTTGGCCTCGTACTTAGGAAGCACGATCAAGTTCGCGCTGATGGCTTCCGCATTTGCCGTGCTCCTCACCACCACCGCCGGGACTCCCATCCTGCATGCATTTGCTCCTCGTTTTGATGTTCCGTATCGCTTTCTGATTTGGGCAATCGTCACTGCTGCCGCAGCGCAGTTTCTTCAATACAAGTTGCTTGTCTTCCAGTCAGAGGGCAAACCGCAGCGCTACATTTCCCTCTCCGTCGCTTCGTTCGTACTTACCGCGTCGTTCGCCGTGGCGCTCGTAGTATTTGCGCATCGCGGAGCCAGTGGCATGCTCGTGGGAAAGCTCACCGCATCTCTGATTGGCCTGTGCCTTACTCTAGTCCTCTTTTCGGGGGCTCTCCGCGCGCCATTTCACTGGAACTACGTGCGCGAAACTCTGGCGATCGGCGTTCCCCTGGTGCCACATCAACTCATGGCCGGGGGCTTGATGGTGGCCGACCGCTTCATCCTCGGCTATTACCGTAATCTCAGCGAGGTTGGTGTTTATTCCATCGCGTACACCCTGGGCGGCGTGATGTCTCTGGTGACTTTGTCTCTGAGCCAAGCCTGGGCGCCGACTTACTACGATCTCGCCCGCAAGGAAGAAGCGGGCCGCCGCGCTATGGGCCGCATCTGCTCGGAGTTGGCGGTCGTATTGTCGGCTGTAGCGTGCTTCGGAGCTCTCATCGCGCGAGATTTCATTGCCCACTTCCTCGACCACCGTTACATGGCTGCGGGACGTATCGTTCCGTGGATCATCGGTGCATATTTCGCGCATTCCATCTTCAGTATGTTCAGCCTCGCCGTAGTACAAGCGAGGCGGACGCAATGGCTGATGCCGGTAAGCTTTGTCGCTTTCGTCGTTAATACCGCCATGAACTTTGCGCTGATCCCTCGTTGGGGAATGTATGGTGCGGCCTATGCTACCATCGTTGCATATGTCGTCGAAGCGCTCGTGATGTATTTCGTCGCCCAACGTCTCTATCCGCTGAAATATGACCTGCGCCGGATATTTGCGTCAGTCGGCGTGTTTCTCATCGCACTTATCACGACGCAGGTGAACTGGTCCGACGGGCATCGACTGCTTGCGCTAGCTGTGGTCGGTTTGTTGTGTCTGAGCCTATTGGCCGCGCTGGGGTTAAAGCACGCGATTTCTCTGATGCAAACGCGGCGCGCCGTTTAGCCGATGATCAAGTCACTCATCAAGAAGCTGCCGCATCCGCTCTTGCTGCGCCTCTACCACGCATATTATCTGCGGCAACAGCGTTCGTTGGCTCTTGAGTTGGCTCGCGCAACCAGACTGCCGCTGCTCGACACTTTGAAGCTGTCTTCCCTCAAGACTAGTAACACGGTTTTCATACTGGGCAGCGGTTGGTCGATCAACGAGATTCCCGATAAGCGTTGGCATGTCATAGGGCGGCACGACACGATTGGTTTCAACTTATGGCCGGTGCACCCTTTCGTGCCACGTATTTTTGTCTTTGAAAATCGCTGCACCAGCGTTCAGCAGGAGTTGTATCGCGCATTCTTTACCACCATCGAGCACCGTGCACAGGATTATCAGGACACCATAAAGATCGCCACCGAACCGTTTCCTCAAACAGAGAGGCAGCTTTTGCACGAATTGCCGTCGGCATTTCGTAAGAATCTCTACGTTGGCTACACCGCTCCGATTACGGCGCGAAACGAGTCTGAACTCGAAGCCGGTATCCGCTTTTTGCGTTCCGGCGGCGTCTTTGAGCCTGCCGATAAAGTGGAATGGCTGTTCAAGTACGGCGGATCTGTGATCGCGGTGCTGAGCCTGGCCGCGCGAATGAGCTACAAGCGCATCGTGCTGTGCGGCATTGACCTAGGCACGCAGGATTACTTCTACCATCATCGCGAGCGCTATCCTGAAAGCGCCGATTGGGAATTCGCACCGCGCCAGGACATTCACCTGACAGCGCGTCGTCTGCCATGGATGGTGCCCGCCCAGCAGGTTATCCAGGCGTTTAAGAAAGTCGTACTCGATCCCGCTGGGATAGAGCTGTTCGTGGAAAACCGCAGCTCAACTTTGTTTCCCGCAATTGCGGACGCTCCGGCACTAATTTGGGATATGCTGGCCAGGTAGAAAGCGTAGGCGAGCGTCCTACTGCGTCTGCTCTCGACGGATCCCCTGCCTACCATCTGCGACGGTGCACGAGTCGGTCTACCACGGTTATTCCGTCAAGCTGGTTGAAAGTGTGGCAGCCGAGGATGCCATTCCAAGGTGTTCGGAGGCGGCCGATCTCAACCTCTTCAAAATCGGAAACGGTCAGCCGCGTGATCTTGTTAAAGACGACCTCGCCCCCGTACTGTACCGAGCAATCCTGAGCTGGACGGATGACATCTTCTCCGCTCCGGAAAATCCGTCCCGCAGGCCTGCTGCCGCGCGAGTCAGACTTCACGGGATTACCAGGAATCTGGAACCAGGGCCCTCGCGGCGTGTCGGAATACAGAATGTAAAGTTCGCAGTTGACGTCGACGAACATCCACCAGCGCGCATCCTGAAACCAAAGAGTGGCGTCCGCTCCGGCAAAGTTGTCGATCAGCACCGTGTCGAGTTCCCACTGGTCGGGAAATTGAACGCACCGATAGAGCTCGACTCGGCCGGAAGCTATTGTCTCGGGGAGCATCAGTAGCTCGCCTTCATGCTCGAAAATAAACGGATACGACAGGTGGTAAGGGCGCTCGAGCACTCTTGTAGGTCCTGACCATGCTCCCGACGCCGACCTCGACAACACAGCGATATGGCCTATGCACGTGTCGTAGGGATACTCCTCGAAGAACACATGCAAGGCACCGTCCCGTTGTAGCAGAAACGGATCGGCCCAGAAGCGATCCGCTGGCGGTGCGAGTATCTCGGGATCGCTGTCGAGACTGAAATTCTTGGTCGTGCCGAGTGCCAACTGCCACTGCTCGATATCCAAGACCGATGCCCCGGCGTATTTTCCAAATCGTTCCAACAAACGCAGCACCGCAAAGTTAGATCGCCGGGTTGCCCCGTCGTGAGAGCCAACAGCTTGGCTGAGATCTGGCTTGGCGAGTAGCGTGCGGATTGTCTGCGGTGGAATCCAACGGCGCAGAAGCTCGGATGCTTTGGTGACCAACCCAAGCTGATTCCTCATCCAACTGCGCGGGTCGGTGCGTCCTACGATAGTCTCAAGCATCCGTGACTGACCGCAGGGGAAGGTTGTTTCCACGAGCGAAACGGTACTGAGCGATCGCTCAACAACTTCCCACAGCCCGGGCGCATTGTGTTGACGCTGGCCTGCTCCGAACTGGAATCTCCAGACCGGTATCGCGATCCGGTCGAGACAGGCTTGGTCTGCTTCTGGCGTAACGAGGAGGACATCAGCACAACATCCCGCCAGTAGAGCCGCAAGTCGGTCGACTTCATGAGCACCGAATGCCGCTACCTCCTCGCCGCTGCTTGCTGCGATGTCGATGTCCTGCAAGGCATTGTCCGGGGAAAGATAGCGCTTGCGTTCCCACCTTGCATACAACTCAACGATCCACGGATGGGCCGGCTTCGGCAACCCCGATATGCTTGCAATAGCCGCCAGAACTATACGGCCCTCAGTCACTGCGGCTTGCAATGTTTCCCACATCCAACGCGGGCATTTGCCTTCCACACTTAAAAGTGCGAGCCGAAAACCTCCACTATTTTGCATGGTCGGGCACATGAATCATAACTCCGAACTCGGCTTGCCAATCGACGGAGCATTAACACGGCCATGCCGCGCCGAGAATTACTCGACGTAAGATTACCTCGTGCGGATTCATCATTGCCTGTGGCTGGGCCGATTCAGTGCTACCCGTGGCTGGTAGGACCGATTTCCGCAAGGCGCTCTGCCCATATCATAACCTGTATTATCGAAGGTAACCAACGACGATATGTGTCGCAGAATGCCCTTGGCCGGGTCCCTGAGTTGATGCAGTCATGCTAGGTACGGAAAGTGTAGCGGGGACGATTTGGGTTGTTCCCTTGCCTGACCCAGGAAGCTAGATAAATGGTCGACCTTCACTGTCACATCCTGCCGGCAATCGATGACGGCTCAACCTCGTGGGAGGAAACGTCTGAAATGTGCCGGATCGCCGCCCAAGATGGCGTGCTACACATCGTGGCTACCCCGCACGCCAATCACAAGTACAGCTACGATCGCGAGTATTTTGAGCCTATGCGGCAAAGGCTGCAAGCCACCTGCGGCCATCTGCTGAACTTCAGCCTGGGTTGCGATTTTCACTTATCGTATGAAAACATCGAGGACGCTCTTCGCCATCCCAGGCGGTACACCATCGCAAACTCGAACTATCTGCTGGTTGAGTTCAATGACTTCAGTCTCATGCCTGTGATCCGGCAGGGCATCTTTCGCCTGGTCAGCGGCGGCATAATACCGATCGTGACCCATCCGGAACGCAATCCGGTCCTGCTGGATAGGCATGAGAAGGTTCTGGAACTGATTGACTGTGGCTGCCTGATTCAGGTCACCGCAAGCTCTTTCACGGGTCATTGGGGAGAGCGGCCTCAGCAAATGGCAGAGTGGCTTCTGTTGCGCGATGCGGTTCACGTCGTTGCCAGCGACGCCCACGACACGCGGCACCGTCCCCCGGTCTTGTCGGCTGCCTACGAACGGGTCAGAATCCTCACCAACAAGTCCGTGGCCCAGACTCTCTTCGTCGACAACCCAGGGGCGATTGTTTCGGCGGAGCCGCCGATCCAGCGCGAAGTACCTCCTCCAGGTTCTCCCGTAGATCGCTAGTCGATGGCTCAATGCGAGCCGTCCGCTGACGTCACCCTCACTGTGGCTGTGGTTGCGGTTGCGGGTTTGGAGTTTCGGCGGGCTTTGCCTCTGCCGACGGTGCATCCGGCGTGATCTGTATCTTCCCGCTGCTTGTTCCAGCTTGGCCCGCTGACGCCGACTGACTCCAACGCGTCAAATACGGAAACATCGGCGTCACCTCAAAAGGCATCTTCTCGGCTGCCGACATCAACCGGACCGGCTGGCTCTTCTTGATGCTCAGTTGGTCGTTCCACGCGTCGAGCTTGATGCGTCCGCCCAACGGCAACGCAGCGATTTGCTTGAGGTCTCGTGACTCGAGGGCGGGAGCGGTCGAGACCAGGCTCGCCATGCGGGTCCCCGTCTCCGCAGACTGCAGTGGATTGCTGAACTGGCCCTTGATCAGATTGGTTAGCTGGGGAGCCTCCGCTTGCATCGCTGAGAAGAAGAGCCCGGCAGAAGCCAGCTTGTCCTTGTAGGGAGAATTCTGCAGCAATTGCATCGCCTTTGCGTCGGCTTCCTTCTCCTCTTCTGGGGTGCGCTTCATCGCGATATTGCTGATCGTCGTCTCATCTGGGAAGATCATCCGGTCGCTGAAAGCGTACTTTTCGTTGATTCCATGGGAGAGTACGATGTGCCCCATTTCGTGTGCCAGAACAGCCGCCAGCGAAGCCTCGTCGGGCAGCGCGTCCAATAGCCCGCGGCTCACCACGATGGTGTGTCCAATCGTGAAGCTCTCCATCGGCTGCGTCAGCAGGACCCGGCAGCGGATCTCCGGCTCGACCTCGAGATTGTTCGTGACTTCGAGGTTTTGAACTACCGTGTTGAGCACCTTGTCGACTTCGCCCTCTGGCGCCAGCAAAGCCGCCCGCTGCAACCGATCGAGAACATTGTCTTCCGCCTGTCGTTCCCAGGCCCGCTGCGCCGCGACCGTCGTCAGGTCCTGTTTGGAATTGCTCTGGTCCTTCACTTTGTCAGGGGAGTCCACAACAATATCGGTGAATTCGCCGCTCTTGTTGGGACGCACGACATCGTAGCCCCACAACAGCGTCTGGGCGCGGAAGTCCCAATGATCGTTTCCGCGAGTGAGGTCTGTCTCTTCGCTGTACACATAGGCTGGCAACCACTGATCGTTGCCCATGTTCAGCCGCCAGCTATCGAAGTGCATGAACTCGCCATGCTTGGGATGCGGCGTATAGGTTCCATTGAAGCGCACAATCGCGTAATCCTGGTCTTCGACCCAGATACGTCCAACGAACATCGCCCTCGTCTGCGGCTGTTTGGGCTGCACATCGACAACCAGGGTTCTCACATCCCCCAGAAACTCACGACGAACGAATCGGAAATCGTAGTGCTGCCGGTCGAATGAGCTCGCGTCCATCAGGATCATTTGGGCAAAACCATCCGACATGAATCCACCGGATTGCGACTTCTTCTGGCCCTTCTTATTCTTATTCCGGGTCAGCTTCATGGTGCCGAAGATCTTCTGCAATGAACTGGTCTGTGGCTCTTTCTCTTGCGGCAGGAAGTTCACGTCGTCCACACCCGTCTGCAGTTTCACCCGTCCCAGGAAGTACTGGTCGCTCACCGGTACCGAACCGAGGTCTTTGTCCGGACGCATATTCTGGATGTACGTCTCCACCATCGGGTTGTATTCCCTCAGGTTCTTGACAAACAACAATTCCCTGGTCGAGATCTTTTCGACGATTGGGTCGAACTTGGGATCTGCCTCCCAAGGCTGGAGTTGACTCTGCACTTTTGGTTTCTTCTTCGCCGCTGCGTTGGTCGATACGCCACACACGACAAACAGGGTAAGCGCAGCTGCTACGCGAAATTGCCATATTTTCGACATCTATTCCTCCAGCACTGCCTCAGGACAAACGGAAGACGATTTTCAGACGGCCTTGGGCATCAACCGCCTGGCCATCCCGCCGTGCCGGCGCAAAGCGGATCCTTTCGGCGGCCTTCACCGCCGACTCGTCCAAGCCATAACCCAAACCTTGCACCACACGGATAACGTGAACCTGGCCCGTCGCGCTAAACTCGACTTCCAGTTCCACATCTCCTTCGATCTTCCGTTGGCGTGCTTCTAACGTGTAAGACGGAGAGGGCTTGCTTAACAAAGAAACGGGCGTGTCTTTTGAAACGGCGGCGGCTGGTCGCTTCGGCGCCTCGCTGGGAGCAGGCTCTGCCGAGGCGAAGTTAGTCGTGCGCACTTTTCCGTCTCCCCGGCTACCGGTACCCCCACCCCCCGGTCCGGCGATGCCATTTCCAAATCCGGCGCTGGCGACTGTGCCCTTGATCCCTTTTTCTCCCCCAGTCCCGTTTCCAGTTCCCGGACCTGACGGGAGGTCGAACGAGCCAACCTTTGCTATCACCGGACCTTTGCCCGTGCTGTTGTTATTCACAGGCACTCCGTTTGGATCGCCAAACCCACCAGTCTGAACCTGACGGGGCGGCTTTGGTAGCGTCACCGGCGCCGAGCTGCCAGCTAGCACCGGACTCCGCAGGGCATCTGGCTTCGTGACCGCAGTCACGGTCGGAGGCGTCACCTTGGCAACCTGCACTTTCGGCACTTCGTTCCGCACTTCGATCGGCGGAGCCACCAACGGAGGCTTAGCCTGAACTTTCGGAGGAATGATGGGCTTGGCCGGCTCCTTTTTCGCCTCAATCACTGGCTCGGGTTCTTTCGGAGCGGGCTCCAGTACCGGGGCAACCAAGTGGACGCTTTCCCGGGTGTCGACGGACTGCAACACTGGGGCCATGAACGAAATGCTTGTATTGACGACAAATACCAGCGCGGCGATCTGTACCAGAAAGCTGGCGGCAAACGTACTCCAATGAATCGGGGCTTCAGGCAGCAGCGGTGCGAAAGGGTTTTCTGGAACCGCTTTTCCCATCGTCTCCATGTGAGGTTCCCTCATGCAGTTTCGACGAAGGGCGTTACTCTCTGCCTCTGGACTTTCCCCAGGGGTGGCCTGATCCTGCAACGTGGCGTTTTACAGGATCTGTTACGGAGGCGCGAACAACTCAAACCGCTCTACTGACGGTCGAACAGTGGCTGTAGCCTACCATCTTTTGTTCTCACTGCCAAGGCTATGACCATGGCTCAAAAAGTCGAAACTCATTCGTCTCGACAGCTCGCGCAACATATTTCCAATCTACCATGTAAATTCTGACCACCAACCGCATGCCAGCAATGACATGCCGCGACTTCAACTCGTTCGGACGGTCGCCACACATACGCTACCCACTCCGGCTAGGACCCTGGGTTCATTGACCTACCAGCTTCGGTGCCGCCTCAAATACATCGGCCGTCGAGTCCACTGACTCTGGCTGACGCTTACGCTCGAATCGTCGCCGTTACCTCAGATGCAATTCCGCCTCCGTCCTCTGCATATAAAACCCTTAGAAACGCTCCGGATCGTCCGTATGCAGGCCACCCCAGCAGCATGGCACGTTCCTAGGCCTGCCCCCGACCATCCCATAATGGAAACTGCGGGGGGTTTTCCCATTTTCGGAGTATGAAAATGGGTTCACTCGTTATCTTCGTAATTCCACTCTGCGCTCCCGCCGATGGGTAAGCAGTATCGAGGTGATACTGATGCCTGTCGCTGTAGTCCCTGTCTACCGGCGGACGGCGGTTCCCAAGAAAACGTCTTCGTCCGGATCCACGCTTCACTCAACTCTTCATCAACCCTTGCAGATCGTAAGTCAATTAATGGCGGCCATTCTGGGCCTCCATCTGACATCGTCACGACGTCGGGACCTTGTGACGATACTGGCCCCGGCGGTTCTGCTTCTAGTTGCCGCCTTGACCGGATGTGGAGGAAGCCAATATGCTCCCACTCCAACTTGTGCAGCTACCAGCTTCGACAATCGAACGAACGGTGCTGCGACCGAGTCTCAGCTCCAAACGCTTTGGCAGCAGGCACAACAGGAGTTGGCAAACCAGACCATTACTCTGAATCCTGTGTCTGTGCTCGTGAACGGTGGGGTTCTGCAAACGGTTTCACCGGACTCGCGTGCCACGACCGTACAGCCGCAGTGTACTGCCGTCATCGCCGTACCCGACCTGACTGTCGTACAACTGCAAGCCGAGAATCCCGGTGTCGCACTGCAGCACAACACGGATCCTACCGGGGTAATCCACTGCCCCGACGGCGCTCTGGCTAAGTATTGCCACTCCTATACCGCCAGCAACAACCGGGCCGCATACGTCTCCGCATCTCAGGTGTTGAACTTCGGCGCCACAGGATGGGAGTTCGAGAACATCATTCTTGCCCGCTTGGGGTACAACACCGCTGGCCGATGAAACTTTGTCTAAAGTCCCTTCGGAGGAGCAATCTCCACTCTGGCGATAACCAACACCGACCCGGTCCCGTCCCTAACAAGTCTCCCTGCAGGCGGGCTATGCCGATCGAGATCGGACCAGCGGAGGTCGAAGCTTCTGTTGCATTCGGCTCACCCCGAACCCCACCGGGGAAGATACCGCCCGTTACTACGGAGAACACCCTATTGTTACCGCCGGCGAATGAAAGCTAAGGTGTCTAGGCCAGTACTGATGCGGGCCTGACTCTCGTGTCCGATGATGCGTTAATTGCACCAGCAGATCGGTTCGTACCGTTCCAACGGCATCGCCTCGGCGGCAGACGCCTGACGAGCAAATAGACCGTCGCAAGGTTAAGGTGGACGCTCGAAGGAGTTGAATGTCGCAGCTGAACATCGAGATTCCGGAGACCAATCGCAAAGCACACGCGAGCCCCGGTGCGTCGCTTCGGCGCGGTCATCAGCGAGGAATCACTCCAGAAGGCCACGCACCTCTCCCTTCTTCTCCACCATCCGACAGCGGCCCAGGACAAACTGCTGCTGGCAAGGATCGGAAGCCTCTGGATCGAAAAAGTAAGATCCGTCGTGCGTTGGCTGTGCTCGGGCCGGGACTCGTCACCGGCGCTTCGGACGACGACCCCAGCGGTATTGCCACCTATTCCCAGGTGGGCGCGCAGTTCGGCTACGGAATGCTGTGGACGATGGTCCTCTCCTATCCGCTGATGGCAGCGATCCAGGAGATCAGCGCCCGCGTGGGACGGGTAACGGGCTGTGGCATTTCCGCCAATCTGCGACGATGCTACCCGCGATGGCTGCTTCGATTCGCAGTAACTCTGGTGCTTGTCGCTAACGTCTTCAATCTGGGAGCGGATGTCGGCGCCATGGGTGCTGCCGCCCAGCTTCTGTTGCCGGCAAGAACGTGGCTCTACATTGTACTTTTCGGAGTTGCGTCGTTGCTGTTGCAGATTCTTGTGCCCTACTCGAGTTACGTGAAGTACTTGAAGTGGCTGACGCTTTCTCTTTTTGCCTATGTCGCAACTGCATTCTTCGTGCATTTGTCGTGGTACCAGGTGCTGCACGCGACTCTTCTCCCGCATTTGGCGTGGAGTAAGGACTACCTGATGGGCCTGATTGCAGTCTTAGGCACGACAATCAGTCCTTATCTTTTCTTCTGGCAAGCCTCGCAAGAGGTGGAAGAGGTCAAAAATAATCGGGGCGAAGAAGCGCTGAAACGCGTGCCGCGACAAGCGCCCGCCCAATTGGGACGCATTCGGAAGGATACTTACCTGGGAATGGCGCTGTCCAATCTCGTCGCGTTCTTTATCATCTTGACCACGGCTGCCACCTTGCATGCTCATGGCCAGACTGATGTCGCCACGGCGGCGCAAGCAGCACAGGCATTGGCACCGCTTGCGGGACGTTGGGCTGCCGGACTCTTCGTGTGCGGCATTATCGGCACAGGCATGCTGGCGATCCCCGTTCTAGCCGGCTCGGCTGCATACGCCATCGGGGAATCCTTCAAGTGGCCCGCCAGTCTGGAGAAGAAACCGGAACAGGCAGTCGGTTTCTACCTGACAATTGGCGCGGCAACGCTGGCCGGCGTCGGCTTGAACTTCCTCCACATTGATCCCATACGAGCTCTGTTCTGGGCTGCCGTTTTGAATGGTATGCTCGCCGCGCCCTTGATGGCAGTCATCATGCACATGGCTGCTAGCCGCGACGTGATGGACAAGTTCACCATACCTCTGTACTTGCGAGTCGCTGGCTGGACCGCAACCGCGGTCATGTTCGGCGTATCGATTGGGGTAATTGCGACGTGGAAATCGTCTTGATGGGCATTCGTAGTGAATCGAGGAGTGCTGAGATGCAGCCCCACGCTACTCGCTGATCTCAGTTGCCAACGCTGTAATCTTTCGCGCCTGGAGATATGCTAAAGTTCCTGCTCTCGCTTGATCGCTAGCTGTATGTGGAGCCTCTCTCCCAATTCGTACAAGGCAGCCTTCGCGGTGGTATTCGCCGTCCTCGTAGGAATAGGCATCACCTCATACGTGATGTCTGACCGCTTCGCCAATAGCGAGGAATCGGTCATCCATACCCATGAAGTTATCTCCGAGCTGAAAAGTGTATCGGCTGAGCTCAGTGAGGCCGAGAGTGCGCGTTGGGGATTCGTTCTGATCGGCGACCGTACTCTGCTGATTGAATTTGACGTCGCGCGCGAGACCCTCCCTCGCCACTTGCAGTCGCTGCAATCGAAGACGGTCGACAACCCGCGGCAACAGCAGGGTCTTGCGCAGCTCCAGCCACTCGTCGCCCAGAGACTGGCACTCCTCCATGAATCCATCCAATCACAACAGCAAAGTCCTGCAAGCATGGAACGTCAACTCGAACTTACTCGGCAGGGTGTGGCTTTGGACGACAGAATTCGTCCGCTGCTCGATGATTTGGAGCAGGAGGAGTACCGGTTGCTGCTGGATCGTTCGCGTGTTTCGGCCACCCGGCAGCATAGGGCCACCATGCTCCTGGTGCTTGCCTTTCTTCTGGCTTCAATGCTGTTGGTGTCCTTGTTTCTCATTATGAGCGCCGAAGTCACCCGCAGGGCCTGGGCCGAGGCGGAAGCCAAGGAAAACGAAGAGAAGTTCCGCCTGCTGGTAAACGGCATCCAGGACCACGCCGTCATCCGAGTTGACCTCGAGGGACGCATTACAACTTGGAATCTGGGGGCCAAACGGCTGTTTGGCTTCGACTACTCGGAGATTCTTGGCGAACCCTTCCACCGTCTTTACAACGCTTGCGAGCAGGACACACCACAGCGGCATTTGAAGACCGCCCTCGAAGTGGGTCATGTGAATGATGAATGTAAGCAGATTCGAAAGGACGGCACGCAGTTCTGGGCCACTGCCGATATCACCCTTTTGAGAGATGAACAAAGTCAGCCGCGGGGATATGCCGTCATCACCCGCGACATCACCGAACGCCGGCAGCAAAGGGAGGAGATTGAGCACCGTGAGGCGCAGCTCAATGCCTTCTTCTCTAACGCTCCCGTGGGGCTTGCGATCATTGATAAGGATCTCTGCTTTCAGCGCATCAATGAGCCGTTCGCTCAGCTCAATCGGCTGGATTCCAACGCACAAGTGGGCAAACCGTTAAAAGATGTCATCGCCGATCTCTCTCACCAGATCGATCCTCTCCTTCGCAAGGTCGCCCGCACGGGTGAGCCAATACTGAACCAGGAGATTAGGGGGCCCGTCCCTTCCACGCCTGGCGTGACCGGATGGTGGCTGAAATCGTTCTTTCCGATTGCCAAGGATGGCAATGTAGTTACCCAGATGGGTATCGTTGTTCAGGACATCACCGGACTTAAGCGAGCGGAAACATCGGTACGCCGCCTGAGCGGACGACTTCTCCAGATAAGGGACGATGAGCGGCGGCGTCTCGCCCGCGATCTTCACGACTCGCTTGGCCAGACCCTTACCGCGGTAAAGTTGAACCTTTCCTACCTCGGACGCGACACCTCAAATCTGGATGAGCGCGGCCAGAATGCTGTGACGGAGAGTAAGGAACTCATCGACAACGCGTTGAAGGAAGTTCGGACACTCTCCCACTTGTTACATCCTCCCATGCTGGATGATGTAGGACTGGTGGCCGCCATCCGCTGGTTCACCAACGGTTTTGCGCAGCGAAGTTCCATTCAGGTGGATCTGAGCTTGCCTGCGAACTTGCCCAGGCTACCCACAGAACTGGAGACCGCAATTTTTCGTGTCGTTCAGGAGAGCCTGACCAACGTGCACCGTCATTCTGGCAGCGCCACGGCCGCCGTCCGCATGGAGACGGAGGCTGATCGGCTTCATCTTTTCGTGATTGACCAGGGTCGCGGCATGACCTCCGATCAGTTGTTGTTCCGCCCGGAAAACGCAATCATTGGAGTCGGCCTGTTGGGAATGCGAGAGCGCTTGCGCCAGCTTCGAGGCGAGTTGGAAATAACATCAAGTAGCGATGGAACAAGGATTCACGTCATAATCCCACTAAGTGAGGCAGCATGAGTGCTTTGAGAGTATTGATTGCAGATGATCACGATGTCGTTCGAAAAGGTCTGAAAATGCTCATCGAAGAGCGCCCGGGCTGGCAGGTCTGCGGAGAAGCCCGATCCGGTCGTGAGGCTGTCGAACGGTGCGCGCGGTTGAGTCCTGACGTCATTGTCATTGACATCAGCATGCCTGACTTGAACGGTCTCGAGGCGACTCGGCAGATTCGGAAGGCGTGCCCCAAGACAGAAGTGCTGGTAATCACCCACCACGATTCGGACGAAATGGCGGCAGAGGTCATGGATGCGGGTGCGCGCGGGTATGTTCTGAAGTCTGATTCCGACACCGACCTGGTTCGTGCCATCGAGGCCCTCAGTCATCACAAGCCGTTCTTCACCTCCCGTATCACCGAAATGTTTCTAGCCAATCGCGGCAGCCGAGTCACCGACCCTGTGGAGATGATGCGCCATCGGCTCACCATGCGGGAACGCGAAATCCTCCAGCTTCTCGCTGAGGGAAAGACGGCCAAAGAAGTGGCTACGATTCTCGGCATTGCCGTTAAGACGTCCGACACCCATCGGACCAACATCATGCGGAAGCTCGATGTGCACTCAGTGGCTGAACTGGTGCGCTATGCAATCCGCAACAGGGTGGTCGAGCCCTGAATTGACTCGCAATCTACGTAGTTCGCCGTATGTACACGGCAGCTGCGGTGCGGTCAAATGAACTGTGCGTTGGGTTGGGAAACATGTCTTCTACCCGGGTATTGCTGTCCGATGATCACTCGTTCATGCGCCGCGGCTTGCGCAACATACTCGAAGCCACCGAACACTATGAAGTATGTGGAGAGGCTGGCGACGGCGTCCAGACCCTGAAGCTGGCAAACCAACTCGCTCCTGACATTCTGATTCTCGACATCTCCATGCCGTCGCCTAACGGTTTGGAGGTGGCGTCACAACTCCGCCAGGCGCTTCCCAAAACGAAGATCTTAATGATCACCATGCATGACTCGGAAGAAATGTTGCGCGCCGCGGCCGCGGCGGGGGCATCCGGATTTCTCCTCAAGTCCGATGCAGAGGAACTGCTACTCGTCGCCTTGCGGCGATTAGAAGAAGACCAATGCTTCGTGAGTCCGGCGTTTGATCAGGGTTTGGCTAAGCAGCTTTTTAGATAAGCGATCGCCACGCTGCTGACATTGGCACCGTAAAATCGTTCCATAGAATCACACTCGTTAGATTTGTCACCATGAGTCCGCCCTGGCCGACCAGGGATCTGCTCTTTGCCGTCGCCAGCATAAAGCAGGCGCCTCACCGCCCAAACGCGCATTGGTCCTCGTAAGGAATATCTCCCCAGAAGCTACGGCCTCTACCCGATGGCCGCTGCTTCCCGCTCGACTTACCCTTGTCTCTGTGAGTTGATCGTCCCGGCTGCGTCCGCCAATGCTGATTGATAGATGTTCTCATCGAGTTCCAACGGTCGAGGATTGGGAGAGGAAATGTCGATAAATAACACCGCAATACGAGTTGCACTGTGCGGCGCTCTGGTACTGGCGTCGATCAATCTGGTGTGGGCAGATGACCGCGAGGATGAAGTGAAACGCCTCCAGGCCGCAGCCACGGTACTGAATGAAATCATGGCGGCGCCAGACAAGGGCATCCCCCAGGACATCATGGAATCGGCGGTTTGCGTTGGCGTTGCCCCGTCGCTTAAGAAGGGCGGCTTTGTATTTGGCGCCGAATATGGCAAGGGAGTAGCCACATGCCGCAATGCCAATGGGTGGAGCGCCCCTGCACCGTTCAAGGTTGTCGGCGGAAGTTGGGGCCTCCAGATTGGCGCGGAAGCCGTCGACCTCGTCATGTTGGTCATGAACCACGACGGCATGGAAAAACTACTTTCGAGCAAATTCAAGTTAGGCGCGGATGCTTCGGTAGCTGCCGGTCCCGTGGGCCGTCATGCCGAGGGAGAAACCGACTGGAAGATGAGGGCCGAGGTGCTGACCTACTCGCGCGCTCGCGGAGTGTTCGCGGGTCTGACTGTGAATGGAGCAGTCATCGAGCAGGACATCGATGCCACGCGGGCCTTTTACGGACGCGAGACGGGCTTCTCCGACATACTGCAGGGGCGCGTTGCAGCGCCCAGCGGTTCGGAATCGTTCTTGGCCGCGGTGAAGAAGTTATCGTCCAAAGCTGAGGCAGCCAAAATGAATGACCACAACACTGAGGGCCGTCAATAGCCTGAACTGCGGTACCGGGACCGCATGGTGATAGTTAAAGTGATAACCAATGATCGGATGGGGCAATTATCGTGAATGGGATGACCATTCCGAGACTAGGAGCACAAATATGCTTTGGACGATTTTTGTAATACTGCTTCTACTTTGGCTGGTCGGAGTCGCCAGCTCGTATACGCTGGGAGGCTTCATCCATATCCTCTTAGTGTTGGCTCTGGTTGTCATGCTGATTCGCATCATTCAGGGCAGGACTCCAGTGGCTTAGAAACTGGTCTCATAAATGCGATTTGAAAGGGCACGGCTTCAGCCGTGCCGCTCCTGGCGTCGTAACCATTGGGCTTTAGCCTCTGAGGGAATTGAACTTCCCTCACTCAGACTATTTATGAGACGGCTTGTAGGACCGGACCTTGAATCTCAGCGGCCGGATCGGACGTTCTCTTAAGACCCCCGTTCCGGTCGCCCTTCTGACTCTGCTTCGAAAAGGGAATGGTGAGACTATGCCATTTACTCGTCATTCGCTGTTCGCATTAACGCTGACCCTGATCCTGTTGACGCCTCAAGGGATGATTGGGTATTCCATGCTCACGCACGAGCAGATCGTCGATCTGGCGTGGGCCGACCAAATCGAGCCGCTGTTGCGTCACCGTTTTCCCCATGCAACTGACGAGGAACTGAAGGAGGCCCATGCCTACGCCTACGGCGGCTGTGTCATTCAGGATCTCGGCTACTACCCATTCGGCAGCAAGCAATTCAGCAACCTGGTTCACTATGTAAGGAGCGGCGATTTTGTGGCAGCCTTGCTTCAAGATGCTACCGACATCGATGAGTATGCTTTCGCTTTGGGCGCGCTCGCCCATTATGAATCGGACACCGATGGTCATCCGGCAGTAAATCGCGCGGTTGCCTTGGAGTATCCCAAGTTAAGAGCGAAGTATGGAAATGAAGTTACTTACGAACAGAATCATAGGGCCCACATTCGCACCGAATTCGGTTTTGATGTAGTTCAGGTCGCCAAGAACCGGTACACCTCTGACAGTTATCACAGCTTCATTGGTTTTCAGGTCTCGAAGCCTCTCCTGCAAAGGGCTTTTCGCGAGACCTACGGAATTGAGTTAACGGACGTATTCAGTAATGTCGATCTGTCGATCGGGACCTATCGGCACTCTGTTAGTTCGATTATCCCCGAGATGACCCGCGTCGCCCTCGTTTCCAAGCGTGCAGACTTGGTTCGAGAGCGTCCTGACTTCAGCGAACGGGAATTCCTCTATCGCCTCTCTCGCTCCGAATACGAGAAGGAATGGGGCAATCAGTATCAACGGCCCGGCGCGGGAGCTCGATTTCTCGCGTATATCATCAGGATTCTGCCCAAGATCGGCCCCTTGAAGACGGTCGATTTTACCCTGCCTTCGAGCACCACCGAAGATCTCTATATCAAGAGCGTGAACAAAACAGTGGACTCCTACAATTCGCAACTGGCATTGCTCCGGCACGGCAAGCAGATCGCATTGCCCAACCGCGACTTCGATACCGGCCGGCCAACCAGGCCCGGAGAATACCAGCTCGCAGACGAAACCTATGACCAGCTGATCGACAAGCTATCGTCGCGTCGCTTTGACTTGGTGACACCTGATTTGCGAGCGAATATTCTGACGTTTTACGCCAGTTCACGCCTTCTCCCGCCGGCTAACACTACGCCCGATCAGTGGCGTAAGGTGCGTTCTCAAGTGGATGAGCTAAGGGCTTGCAGCTCCTGTGAGGCAGTCGCACAAAGCCAGCTTGCGGACGATGCCCGCAAGCGTTGACCTGCGTCGAAGCAACCAAGACCCAAGCAGGCTGTGGAAACACTCGTTTCCGATCAACTTTGTATCCACGGCACGCCTTGCGTCGTGCCGGTAAGCCTTTTAGTTTTGTCATTCCTCGCGGGCTTCAGCCCGCGGGGAATCTGCTTTCCTGGCGTCTTCAGCAACCTGTTAGGCGGCTGTGTCATATGCTCGAAGCGAAAAGACGGTGGAACAAACCAACCAATTTCTGCCGCACTGAGCCGCTCAGCGACGAGGGTTGTTTCAGCCGCGGGCCTCAGTTCGCAGTCAACGTGCGAAGACTATTCGAGCCGCGGAGCGGCGACACCAGCTACGCCACGAACCCATGAAGTATGTCGGCGTCATTGCCGACTGGAGGTAGGCATTCGTCCGCAATTGAGAAGTTCTTGGCCGAAGGGCCAGCGAAATGCTCGCTGGCCTTTCTGTTCAGATCAGATGCGTCCGAGCAACAACAGGATGACGATCACCACGATAATTAGCCCCAGGCCTCCGCTGGGGTAATAGCCCCATCCTCGACTGTGGGGCCATGTCGGCAACGCGCCTAATAAGGCCAGAACAAGAATGACGATCAAAATGGTAATCATGTGTACTTCTCCTTTCGCTTCTGTTGGTCACTCACAACCTTGTTTCCTGGGTTAGCAGCATGTACTGATAGCCCAGGGATCGACTGACAGCCGCCCATGGATCCTCGATTCGGAGCGGCGACGCTTCCAGTCGTCGAACCACTCCTCAAAGAAGGGAAAGTGAATGTCCTGCAACTCTTCGATCAGCCAGTGGGCCTTCGTACTGAACTCCGACTCGTCGATGATTACGTCCATATGCTCCCTGCACCCGGCCGGGTCCGTGCCACGTTCGCAAATGAGGACAATCCGCACCTGCGGCCTGAGCTTCTTGATATTGGCTCCCAGGCGATTCGTTCCGGCATGCAATAAGCGCCAGTCGAGGAACACAACATCCACTCGCCGGGAGGCGAGGAACTCAACCGCGTGGTTTTCGTTGCGTGCGTTTATAACCTGAAATCCTGCGGCCTCCAGGCAGTTCTGGCGAATCGTGATCCGCGACTCGCTATCGTCAATGCAAAGGATGCCGGTATTCATGGCTCTTTCGGTGTTCATGTCTTTCTCCACGATGGAAGCGCTAATCAATGCTGGATGGACTATAGGTGCAAATAGGCGGCAGATATATAAGGCACAATCCTTATGAGGCTGGTCGATCATCCGTAGCCGAAACTGCTTTTATACAAACGGACAGCAGGACAGGAGCAGACGCCGGAGGTTACTGCCTAACGACCGACGTCTGCCTAATGGCGGGAAATGCGGAGGTAGCTGCTGCAGATACGTTCGTGACTATAACCAGCTCTCGAGTTGTCCGCAATCAGGCTATTACCCTAGAAATCGAGATGAGTTTGATTATCCCGGAGCTCTATCCCGGATCGTCCCTGAATGTGACCGTCACTGCCCTTTGCGATGGCCTTTTCCCTTGTGTTGCTTCATCACCGTCCGCGCCGCCACCTCCGCCGCGCGTTTTCCATGTAGTCCGGACTTCTCCGCCTCTCCCTTAATGTGCTCGTACTCCCGTTGCTCCTTGCTTCCGACTCCTCGAAGATGTTTCTTGCCTGGCGGCGTCATTCACCAGCAATAGGGAGTTGTCCCCATTCTTGTTGGGCGTTTAATCGGGAGAAAGTAAGGCTACTTCCCTGAGCCAACTTCTTGAGCGATCACGCAGGGACGCCGTTCGTACGTAATATTCCGGATTTACTTACGGGTTGTACTGGATACTAGCTGCCCGATGAGAAGCCTACAGTGGCCGATATGGACCCCCGAGAAAGACGTCTGCACTGGCTCATCAAGCTCGGTCGTCCTGAGAACGATACAGTAAATAAAAAAGGAGACAGCCATGAACTCGGATCAAATTCAGGGCAAGTGGAAGCAGGTAAAAGGCACAGTCAAGGAAAAGTGGGGCAAGCTCACGGACGATGATCTCGACATGATCAACGGACAGCGAGAGCAGTTAGTGGGCAGGATCCAGGAGCGCTACGGCATCACTAAGGAAGAAGCTGCGAAACAGGTCAAGGAATGGAATGAGGCCGCAAATCGCAACGTCGATGACGTTCCTCGTCGCAGGGCAAGTTAGCGCATTCTCGTAACCGAGCCGTCCGCCATAACGGTGGGCGGCGCTTCCCACCTATCGCCGACCGAACTTGACAGATCTAAACCGACTTTAACCCGGCCTTGCGCAGGATGGTCATCATCGGGCACCAGTTGGTCAATCCCGACTGGAACAAGTTCAGGCCTACGAATGCCGTGAACAGGAACCAGTAGGGCGAGACCCAGTAGCCCAGTGCCAGTGAAATCAGGACAAACGCGCCCGCAATCAGACGTAATGTGCGTTCAACATTCATGGATGCACCTCCGAGAATTCCGGCACGGACTTCAAGGTCGGCGCCGATGGTTGTTTACGTTTTTCTACCATGTAGTACAGCACAGGCACAGTCATGCGCGACAGTAGCGTTGAAGCCACTTCGCCCGCCATCAACGACAGCGCCAGCCCTTGGAAAATTGGATCGAACAGGATCACGCTCGCGCCTACCACGACCGCCGCCGCGGTCAGCAGCATGGGCCGGAAGCGGACCGCTCCCGCATCCACCACCGCCTGCTCGAGCGGCTCTCCATGCGCGCGCCGCAGTTCAATGAAGTCCACCAGGATGATCGAGTTCCTCACGATGATACCCGCGCCCGCAATGAATCCGATCATCGACGTCGCGGTGAAGAACGCCCCCATCAACATATGAGCGGGAAGAATGCCAACCAGCGTTAGCGGTATCGGCGCCATGATCACCAACGGCGTCAGGAACGACCGGAACCATCCCACGACGAGAATGTAGATTAGTACCAACACCGCGGCGAACGCCATCCCCAGGTCGCGGAACACCTCGATGGTGATGTGCCATTCGCCGTCCCACTTCATCGTCAGACGGTCGGTCTCGGTGGGCATCTCCGCGTTGTAGCGCTTGATCGCGTAGCCCTCGGGCGTCTTCAGCTTGTCGATCGCCTCGTTCATTTTCATGATGGCGTACACCGGGCTCTCGACTTCGCCCGCTACGTCGCCCAGCACATAGACCACCGGCCGCAGGTTCTTGCCATAGCGGCTCACGTCGATGGTCTCGTTCTTGACATTCGTGACCTCGGCAATCGACACTTGCCCGCCACTCGCCGTCGGCAGCCGCATTGAGGTAAGCGACTCGATCGCCGAGCGCCCCGGCCGGTCGAGTTGCACGCGTATCGGAACGTCCTCGCGCGACTTGGGATCGTGCAGCAATCCTGCCGTCGCCCCGTTCAGTCCCATCTGTATGGTCTGCGTCACCGCCGCCGCTGACACTCCATGCAACGCGGCCTTGTCGAGATCGACGACCACGTCGTACTTCGCCTGCGGATCTTCGACGTACCAGTCCACATCCACCACGCCGGGGGTCGACTGAAACACCTGCTTGATCTGTTTTGCCAGCGCCATCTGCTGCTCGTAGTTAGGGCCATACACTTCCGCCACCAGCGTTTGCAGCACCGGAGGCCCCGGCGGGACCTCGGCCACCTTCAGCCGCGCCCCATACTTGTTCCCGATCGCCACCAGCCCTGGCCGCAACCGCTTGGCGATTTCGTGGCTTTGCGTCTTGCGTTCCTTGCGTCCCAGCAGGTTCACCTGGATGTCCGCCTGGTTGGCGCCGCGCCGCAGAAAATAATGTCGCACCAGTCCGTTGAAGTTGTAAGGGCCCGACGTCCCAGCGTAAATCTGGTAGTTCACCACTTCCGGCTGCTGGCCCAGGTACTGCCCCAACTCCTGCGATACGCGCGTCGTCTGTTCCAGCGTGGTACCGTCAGGCATGTCCACGATCACCTGGAACTCGCTCTTGTTGTCGAAGGGCAGCATCTTCACCTTCACCAGCTTGAACGCCACCAGCGAACACGCGAGCAGCAGCATGACCACGACGCTTCCCAGGAATATCCACTGCCGTGACGCGCTCTCCAGCAGTGGATTCATGATTCGCCGGTAGAGCTTCGTGGTCCAGCCTTCCTTCTCGTGCTCTTCCCCTGCGCGATCGGCGTAATGATGCAGCAGCCGCAGCGCCGACCACGGCGACACGACGAACGCCACGATCAGCGAAAACAGCATCGCCGCCGACGCACCTACCGGAATCGGTCGCATGTACGGACCCATCAGTCCACGCACAAACGCCATGGGCAGGATGGCGGCAATCACGGTGAACGTCGCCAATATCGTTGGGTTGCCGACTTCATCCACCGCTTCGATCGCAATGGCGCTGAGACTCCGGCCACAGTTTGCCGGCATGCGGAAATGCCGCACGATGTTCTCCACCACGACAATCGCGTCGTCCACCAGGATGCCGATAGAGAAGATCAGCGCAAACAGCGTAACCCGATTTAGCGTGTAGCCTTACAGGTAAAAGATAAACAGGGTCAGTGCCAGCGTCACCGGAATCGCGATTAGCACCACGCCCGATTCGCGCCATCCCAGCGCCAGCGCGATCAGCAGCGTCACCGAAAGTGTGGCGATAGCCAGATGCTTCAGCAGCTCGTCGGACTTGTCTTTCGCGGTCTCGCCATAGTTGCGGGTTATCGAAACATTGAGATCGGCGAGCAGCAGGTATCCCCGCAGTGACTCGATTTTCTTCTCCGCCGCCACCGTGATGTCGGTGGCGTTGGTTCCCTTACGCTTGGCCAACGTAAGCGTCACTGCCGGATAGTCGCCGCTCGTGCCACTCTCAGCTGCCGCGCCGTTGGCGTAGAGAACGTAATCCTCGGGCTCCGATGCCCCGTCCGTAATCGCCGCGGCCACGTCGCGCAGGTACACCGGCTTACTCTGGGAAACACCAACAACGATCTGTTGCAGATCCGCCGCCGTTCCCAGGAAGCGCCCTGCATCCACGGCGAACTCCTGGTTGCCGCGCGAGAAACTGCCGGCCTCGCCGCGCGCGTTTGCCTGCTCCAGTTGCGCGACCACCGCGCCCGGCGTCATGCCATAGGACGCCAGCTTTTGGGTATCGAGCGTGACCCGCACCTGTCGCGGCAGCCCGCCAATGATCTTCGTCTCCGAAACGTCGTCGATTTGCTTGAGTTGGCTATCCAGCTCTCCCGCGATCTGGCGCAGTTGATAGCTGTCGTAGTTCTTGCCCCACAGAGTAACGGCGAAGATCGGCACATCGTCGATCGAGCGTACTTTGATAATGGGTTGCGAAACTCCAGCGGGAATGCGATCGAAGTTCGAATACAGCTTGTTGTAGGCCTTGATGATCGCGTCTTCTTCCTTCGTTCCCACGAAGAAGCGCACCACCAGCATGGACATGCCGGGACGCGAAATCGAATATACATACTCCACGCCCGGCACTTCGCGCAGCAACCGTTCCATGGGGATGCTGGCGCGCTGCTCAACTTCGGCCGCCGAAGCTCCCGGCATCGCAACGAAGACATCGAGCATTGGAACTACGATCTGCGGCTCTTCTTCGCGCGGAGTGCGCAGGATGGCGAAGCCTCCCAACAGCAGCGAGAACAGAATGAACAGCGGCGTCAGCTTCGAGTTGATGAACTGTCCAGCCAGCGCGCCGGCGATTTTCATCGGCGTCTTGATTTCCGCCATCACTGTTCCTCAACCTGCTTGCCACCTAAATCGCGATCTCCGGCTTGCACCACGATCCGATCGCCATTCTGCAGTCCGGATAGAACTTCAACTTGGTCTGACGAAGCCGGACCCAGCGTAACGTAACGTAAACTCGCCAACCGGTCGCTGCCCACCACGTACACCGCTTGCAGTTGGCCGCGGCTCAGCACTGCCGTCTTCGGGATCGCGATTGCGTCATGTTGTCCGCGAGCAAACCGCGCGCGCCCGAACAGCCCGGTACGCATTTGCGGATTCACCGGTAGATCGATCTTCACCGTGAAGGTCCGGCTCCCTGGATCTGCCGCCGGCACAATCTGCACCACTTTGCCCGTGATCGTCTGCTCGCCCAGCGAGTCGATCACCACCGGAACCGATTCTCCCAGCAGCACCGCGGCGATCTTGCTCTCATCCACCGTGGCCTCCAACCGGAAGTGGCTCGGGTCTTCAACCGTCAACAGCGGCACACCCGGACTCGCCATCGCCCCCGGCTCGGCAAGTTTCGCAATTACGATTCCGTCGAACGGAGCGCGAACTTTGGTGAAGCTCATCGCCGTGCCCGCCTGCGACACTCCCGCCTCAGCCTGTTCGCGATTGGCATGGGCTGCGTCACGACGCGCCTTCGCTGCCGCCAGTCGGGTTTTCACTTCGTCGAATTCCTGCGGGCTCACCGACTTCTTGTCGTACAGCATCTGGTAGCGCTTCATCGTCGATTCGGCCAGCGCGTAATCGGCATCGGCCGCCGCAATCGATTCCTGAGAAGCGTGCAGCCCAGCATTCGCGCCGGCGAATGCGGCCTGTTGCTGCGCTTCGTCGATCGCTACCAGCACTTCCCCGCGCCGTACCCGGTCGCCTTCATGCACGTTGACCCGCGTGATCGTCCCCATCACCTGGCTGGAAAGCTGCGCCGACAACGCCGCCCGCACCGTTCCGGTCGCCTCCACAACTTCCGGCACCGACGTCTTCTGTACCTGCATCACCGCGACGCCATGCACCTTCTCCGCCGGAGTTTGCGCCGCAGGTTTCGTTTCGCTGCATCCCACCAGCGAGATGACCGCGAGCGCGGCCACCGCCTTCCCCAAATTCCTTATCATTGCGTCACCGCCGGAGAATCAACTGCTAACGTGCCGGTCGCCAACTCCACACCGGCGTAGCTGGCGTTCATGCGATACACCGCCTGCCAATAATCGGCCTTGGCGCGATGCGCCGCCTCTTCCACCCGCAACATGTCGGTCACCGTACTGAGCCCGCTTTCATATCGGTTCTGGTTGATGCGCAGACTCTCGTCGGCCTGTGCGATTGCACTGCGCGCCACTTTGACTTGCTGTTGCGCCGCGTCGAACTGGTAATACGCCTGGCGGACCTCCAACCGCACCGCATCCTGGAATCCGGCATGACCCGCGGCAGCCCGCTCTTGCAGTGCCTTCTCACGCGCCAACTGCGCCCGTTTCGCACCACCCGAGAACAAGTCGAACTGCAACTCGGCTCCCGCCACCCAGTTGTTCGCGCCCGTCCATCCCACACTGTGGGAGTCCTCTTCCCACGACCCGAACCCATTCAGCCTCGGACCGAATGCCGCCTTCGCCATTGATACGCTCTTCGCCTGCGCACTGCGCTCCGCCTCCGATCGTTTCAGGTCCGGCCGCTTCTCCAGCGCCATCTTCTCCAACTGGTTGACGTCGACTGTCGGAAATGGCCGCTCTTCCAGGGCTTCCTTCGGCTGATAGGCCGCGTCAGACCCGGCACCCATTGCCAGCGCAAGCCGCGTCTGCGCTAGTGCCAGCTGGTTGCGCCGATCGATCAGTTCCTGCTGTCGCGCCGAGTATTGCACCTGCGCACTCAGCAGGTCCGAATCCACTGCCATGCCGCTTTCCACTCGCGCCCGGCTTTGCTGCGCGATGGCCTCCACCGTTTTCACTGCGTCCTCGGCCACTTGCACCTGCTTCTGCGCCAGCAGCACGCCGTAAAACGCCTGCACAGTTTGGAAAACGAGTTCCTGATCGGTGCGGTTGAGTTGCTGCTCCGCGGCAACGTTCATGAATTTCGCGCGGTCCAGCGCCTTCCAGCTTTGGGTACTGTCAAACAGGTTCCATTGTCCAGAAAAACGGCTGGCGTAATTGCCGAACGGCGTTGGCCGGTTCAGTGAGTTCAGTTCCAAATCCTGCGCACTAAACACCTGCTGCCGCAACTTGGCACCAAACACGAATACCGGATCGTTGCCCCGCGTATAGTTCTCCGCAAACATGATGCGTGGCAGCATTGGAGCGCGCGCCTCGCGCACTCCCGCCGACGTTGCCTTGGTGTCGGCCAGCGCCGCCTTGTGCATGGGATTGTTGGCCAGCGTCATCTTCGCCGCGTCCGCCAGCGTCAGCGGAGTCGCGTCTTGCGCCGCCGCTCCGACCGCCAGCGAAATCATCAGGACAACCATCGTCGCCACAACAACTGCCGCCTTGACGTTCGTCTTTCTTGCGGTGGAAGCGCAGGCCTTTAGGCCTGCGAATCGCCCCGGCCAGGGATGGGGCTTTAGCCCCGGCTCACTCCTGCAACTTTTGCTGAGAACCGTCTCGCTCATGTCCGGATCGTGGTCCTCAGGCCCCGACCAACGCCGGGCTTTCGACCGGAACAATCTCGTAGGTGGATTCGATCTCCGCACTCAGCTTCACCATCGCGCCCACTGAGCAGTACTTCTCCTCCGAGAGCCGTATCGCATCGGCCACCGCCTGCGGCGACACATCGATCCCGGTCACGATGTGGTGAATGCGTACCTTGGTGAAAACCTGCGGTGGGTCGGAAGTCTGATCGGCTTCCACCTTTACTTCGTATCCCGTCACTTGCTGGCGTTTCTTGCGCAGAATGCCGATGACGTCGAATGCTGTGCATCCTGCCAGTGCCACCGCGACGAGCTCGATCGGCTTCGCCCCGGTGTTGCCGGCTGCGTCGTCAATCAGCAGGTGGTGGCCTGTCCCGCTGGTTGCGACGAACTGTTTGCTGCTTCCGCTTGCCTGCGTAAGTTTTACGTTTGCAGAAATCATGCCTGTGAGTCTCCGTTTTATCCGGGCCAGTGTCAGTGCGAATGGTCACATCTTCCGGCCACGCTGAAAGAACGCAGCTGAACAGGGGGTGTTACAAGATTTGAAGGTTTATTTTTCCGGGATTCCGGAATTGGGAAGAGGGATTGTTTACAGCAGGTTAGCTACTGAGCCAACGTTACTCTGCCACCCGGCTTCTTCTGCCTGGCAAGCTCAGCCACTGCCGCCTGATACTGGCTAACCAGTTGACGGCGAAGTCCTTGTGATCGCGTGGAATCGCATGCGGGGGAGTAGGCTCGGCATTGTTGCACCACGTTCTTCAGGCTGCGCAAAAACACCTGGCAAGGCTGGCAATCGCCTATGTGACGATCCATTTGCTCGCACACCGCGTCATCTACCAGGCCATCCATGTAATCCGACAGTGCGGCAAACAGTTTGCGGCACCGCGGCGGTCTCGCCGGTTCAACGCCAGCGTGGATCGTCAAGCCTCTCGCGGCTTGCGATTTGTCCGACAGAAACTTGCGCACCATGAGCCGTGCCCGGTGCAACCGGACCCGTACCGTGCCTTCGCGCAAGCCGGTAATCTGCGCGACTTCACTGGTATCCAGCTCCTCCATGTCGTGCAGCGCCAAGACCGTGCGGTATTTCTCCGGCAAGCTCGACACCGCTTCTTCCAACTGATCGCCTATCTCGCGATTGATCAGCGAGGCTTCCGGATCCAGTTCCTCACTCTTCACCAATTCCATGAGCTCATATCCATCGGGCATCAACTCTTCGAGCGACACATTGTGTTCGGGCGCCGCCTTGGCGCCGCGATGATTGCTGATACAACGGTTGCGCGCTACTTTGTACAGCCACACCGTCAACGCCTGCGGATTGTCGAACTTTGCCAGCCGCGGCACCGACTTTATCAGCACATACTGCATGGTGTCTTCGGCATCCTCGGGATGCCCGCATACCTTCATGCTAAATGAGTAGATTGTGTCCTGCAGGATGGCGATTGCGTTTTCAATGGCCGCGGGATCGCTGCCTTGCATGACTTGCAGTGCCTGCTCTACGTCGCCGCGCATACGTCAAGCATAACGGACGGCCCGCACTGCGCCAAGCGTCCTCTCCCGTAACCGGCGTTGTGCGAACACGAAGTGATCGGTCTCACCCGAAATCCCCGTCCGAGATTGCTCTGCTCGGACGGGGCACTGAGATCGGCAGCTTGTCAGGCGGCCTTGTGGATCTGACTTTGGTTGCGAACTTCCGTCTCGGCGTTGACCCAGTCTTCCTCGTCGTGTCCGTCAACGCGGCCTCGTGCTTCGTACAACTCGTACGCACGCAGTTTGATTCGTTCCTGCAGGTTGTCGGATGCGCTATCTATCGATCCCTGCTGTTTTGGTTGAGACGATGAGTCGATTGCTAAGGCTCTGGACATATTCCCTCCTGGATGTCGTAGTTTTGTGGTTGTGGTTAGGCTAGTTTTCTGGTTGCTACGATGAAATCACTTCACGAAACGCTTCCGTCAAGTTGTGCTGGCGAGTGGGGAACCTGCGAACCTGGTCGCGACCAAATGGCCGAGGCTGTCCCGCAGGTGCGCCACTCATGGTTGCGAATGAAGTTTGTGGAAGGACCCTGACGAAGAAACGTCCGGGCTACCGAGCGGGAGGAGGCCGTAAATGAAACTCCGGATCAAATACCTTGAACGGAGCTGATTCGGAAACCGCAACCGCGAGCAGGTCTGTTTGCGCCTCTGGTGGGTTGCCTTCCAAAGTGCGACCCAGACGCCAGATCAGGAGCCGCGAGGCTTTGGGCAGCTTCCGCAGCGTCTCGTCACCGTCGAGGTAGGCATGAGTTGTCGCTAGTTTTAGCGTGTGCCTCTGAATTTCGTAGCGGGCGAGTTTAGCATTGGCGCAGAAGATCACCAGCAGCGCACATAAGATCCATGCGCTGCCATGCCGTATCGTTGCACCTCCGGTGAAGCAGTTCCCTCGGTTCCGGACGTCATGCGACATCGGGCACTACCTCTCTCTTATGTTAGACCCCGCAAGCTGGCAAACGTTTCGGTGATTTTTTCTTATCTGTTGGCAGTGGTATCACGTTCGATGGATAACTTGCCTTCGCTTACGGCGCCGCGATCTGAAACCGTAACACTGCCTCAGCGATCCGGTACTGGTACTTTGCCGCCGCAAACTGGATCTGCGCCTCCGTCTGCTGCAGTTGTGCCTGGCTCAATTCCACGATCGAGCCCAGCCCCAGGGTGTAGCGCGTTTGCGACAGGTCCGCCGCCAGGTTGGTCTGCTCGACAAACTGCTGCGTCACCGAGATTCGGCTGTACGCGGCATTTGCGTTGAGCCAACTGGTGCGCACATCATTCGCGATGCGGTCCTTCAGGTCCCGCAACTGCTCCTGGCTGGCCTGTGCCCGCAACGCCGCTTCGCGCGAGCGCGCCGGATACAGGAACCCGTTGAAGATCGGGATGTTCACGTTGACGCCGACCGCTCCGTACCAGCTTTCCAATTGCGGAGCACCTGTGGGCACGCTACCCACCGTGCCCAGCACGCGAACATCGGGCAGCAGCAGGTCGCGTTCCGCCTTCTGGAAGCGCTGCGCAGCCTGGTACTCGTAGTCCTGCGCCGCAATCTCCGGCCGATTACTGAATGCCTGGTCGACCAGCTGCGCAACCGCATCCGGGGGAGGGATCAGTTGCGCCTCCGGCTCGACCAAGTCAAATTGCTGCTGCGAGGACGAACCCAGGATCTCAGACAACATTGACAGGGCGGCCTGGTAGTTATTCTGCGCATCCAGCAGCAACAGTTTTGCCTGCGAAGCATTGGCATTGGCAAAGCTCACATCAAGTTGCGATTTGAGCTTGTTGTTGAACAGAGTCGTGATCTGGTCACTGACCAACTGCCGTGCGCTGACCGTCTCCTCCGCGACTTTCAATTCCGCGTTCGCCTGCAGCGCATTGTAGAACGCCTGGTCTGCCGCCAGCCTGATCTGCGCAGCCGTGGCCTGTGCGTTCAAGTTCGAAGCCTTGGCGCGAAGCGCTGCGGTCGCCACCAGGTTGGTGGTCCGGCCAAAATCGGTAATGAGTTGCGCCAGCGTCACTCCTGCTGCCACGCGCTCGTAGATGATGGGGTTGTTGAGGGCGCCCGCTGCGATCCGGCTTCCGGGTTGCGGCTCGACCGCCGTCACGTTGCCATAGAAATTGGGATAGTAATTTGACTTCGCCTCACGTGTGATCTGCTGTGAGGCCATTGCCAACAACCGATAGACCGAGACTTGCGGATTGTTGCGCAGAGCCAGGGCTTCCGCGTCCTGAATACTGAGTCGCAACGGAGCCGACGAAGGTGTAGTTTGTGCCGGCACTTGGGCTGGTGGAGGCGGCGCTGGACTCGCGGTCGGACCCTGCGCTGCCATGCCGGTCGAGAGAATTGTAAAAATCAACACAGCGGAGAATGTCTTGCTTCTCACGCCTGCACCTCCGTAGTGGGTTGCTCTTCTTTGCGGTGGATCAGCAGGTACGCGGCTGGCACCAGGAACACGGTGACCACGACTGACACTGTCAAGCCGCCAATGATCGAACGGGCCAGCGGCGCATACTGTTCGCTGCCCGCCTCAAGTGCCAGCGCCATGGGAATCATTCCCAGGATGGTCGCCAGCGAAGTCATGAGCACCGGACGCAGACGCACTCGGCACGCCAGTGCCACGGCCTCACGAATTGCCATCCCGTGTCGTCGGTAGGTGCGAGCCACATCCACGATCAGAATGCTGTTCGAGACTACGATGCCGGTCATCATGATCACGCCCATCAGCGACATGACGTTCAGCGTTGTGCCGGTGATCAGCAGAAACACCAGCACACCGGTGATGCCCGGCGGAATCGCCAACAGGATGATGAATGGGTCGATGAAGGAAGCGAACTGCGCCATCAGGATCAGGTACACCAGCACGATAGAGAGCAGCAGTCCGATCCCAAAGCTCTTGAAGGACTGGCGCATACCTTCGACTGAGCCGCGCATGGTGACACGCACGTCGTCGGGTATCTTGGTGTCGCCGATGACCTTGTCCACCCGATTGGCCACGCCGCCCAGGTCCTCCGAAGATGGCGCAACATACACGTCGATGACGCGCCGCAGTTGGTAGTGGTCCACCTCGGTCGGAGTGTTGATGACCTTCGTGCTGGTCACGGCTTCGAGATCGGTAGGGTTCAGATTGTTGCTGGCGTGAATCGGAATCTGTTTCAGGTCGAGCAACGATTTCACCTGCGTCTCGGGATATTGCACTGTAAGCATGTAGTTGTTGCCGTTCTTGGGGTCGACCCAGTAACTGGGGGCAATCATGCCGTTGGACGTCAACGCGGTTATCACGTTGTCCACGACTTCCTGTGATGACAGGCCGAGCTTCGCCGCCATCTCGCGGTTTACGTCGAGACTGATGCCGGGATAGTCGAGGTCCTGCGGAACCAGAACGTCGCTGACACCTTTCACTCCTCGAACTTTCCGAGCGAGGTCTTGCGCGGTGGCGTATGCCGACTTCATGTCACTACTGCTGACCTGAAGGTCAATCGGAGCGGGCAGTCCAAGGTTTACGACGGCGTCTACCAGGCCGCCGGCCTGGAAATACGTCGAGAGTTCCGGCAAATCGTCGGAGAGTTTTCGCCGGGCGCGATCCATGTATTCGTAGCTGCCGACCTTGTGGTCTTCCTTCAGGCTGACCTGGACGAATGCCGTGTGCTGCCCCGAGTTAGTGGTATAGATCGCGGAGAAGTCAGACGTGATGCCGATGTTGGAGACGATCATTCCCAGGTCGCTGGCCGGTACAACCTGCCGAATGTCTTCCTCCACATGCTTGATGTATTCGTTGGTCAGCTCAATGCGAGTTCCCGTGGGCGCTTTGATGTTGATCACGAACTGTCCCGGATCGGTGCGGGGGAAGAACGAAACTCCCAGCAAGGGATACAGCCCGAGGCTAAGCACGCATACTCCGAGAATTGCGTACACAGTGGCCGTGGGACGCATCAGCGTTTTGTTGATAGCGATGTCGTAATGCATGAGCATTCGGTCGTATTTGTGGTTGAAGCCGTTCACAAAGCGCGCGAAGGCCGTCTTGCTGCCGTGGTGGGCGACCGAGCCATGGCCCTTGATAAACCGCGCGCAGAACAGCGGAACCACGGTCATCGCCACCATGTACGACGCGAACAACGAAAACACCACCGAAGCCGCCAGCGCCATGAAGAGGAACCGGCTCACTCCATAAAGAAAGACTACCGGGAAGAATACGATCGCCGTGGTGAAGGTCGCGGCCAGTACGGGTAGTGCAACTTCCTGTCCACCGCGTTCGGCGGCAACTTCGGGGCTCTCGCCTTCCTCGAGATGGCGGAAGATGTTCTCCAGCACCACCACGGAGTTGTCGATCAGACGAGAGAAGGCCAGCGCCAGCCCGCCCAGCACCATGGAATTAATCGAGCCTCCTCCGGCGTTGATGGCCAGAAACGCGGCAATCGCAGACAGTGGAATCGATAACAGCACAGCAATCGTGGCCCGGAAGCTTCCCAGGAAAATCAGGATCATGAACGCGGTGAGGACCAGTCCGATGCCGCCTTCCTTGCCGAGGTTGGCAATGGCGGTCTTCACGAACACCGACTGGTCGAACACCACGCGGGTCACCAGCGTCTTAGGGACATCGAGCAGGTCTTTTAATGAGTTGCGAATTCCATTAACAATCGAGATGGTGTTGCTGTTGCCGCCCTGCTTCAGGATCGGCAGGTATACCGAGCGCTGGCCATCGACCCGCACGATGTTGGTCTGGATGGCATTGGCGTCCCGTGCGACGCCAACATCCGCCACCATGACCTCACCGTTGGCTTCGGTCTTCAGCGGCAGGCGATTGATTTCTTCCGTCGTCGGAAGCTGGCTATTGGTGTAGATGTTGTAGTCTTTCGGGCCAATGCGAACGTCGCCCGCCGGCAGAATTGCGTTTGCCTGGTTCACCGTCCGCACTACGTCCATCAGGCTCAACTGGTGGGCTTCCAGCTTTACCGGATCGACATACACCTGGATCTGGCGATACTTCCCGCCAAACGGTTGCGGCACTGACGCACCGGGCACGTTGGCGATCTGGTTGCGCACCGTGAACTGTCCAAGGTCATGGAGTTCGGTCTCGGTGAGTCCCGCGCCCTTCAGTGTGATCAGGCACACGGGCAAGCTCGACGCATCGAACTTCAGCACCACTGGAGGCAAAGTTCCGGGAGGAAGTCGCCGCAACTGCGCCATTGCCAGGTTCGAGATCGAGCTCACGGCGGCATCAGCATTCGTGCCGGGTTGGAAGTACACACGGATCAAGCTCACTCCGGTTAGCGAGCGTGACTCGATGTGATCGATGCCGCTGCCGAGAGTAAAGAAGCGCTCGAATGGATTGGTAATGTTAGCTTCAATCTGCTCCGGCGGCATGCCGTTGTAGAACGTCGCCACCACGACGACTGGGATATTGATGTCGGGAAACAGATCGACCGGCATGCGCGCCATCGTCGCCACGCCGACTACCGCGATGACTAGGCACATCATGACGATGAAGAAGGGGTAACGGATCGCAAAGCCTGGCATCAGTCAGCCCCTCCCTGGTTCACGTCGGAGTTGAACTTTGTCAGCTTCGGTTCCACTACTTGTCCGGGCTGGAACGAGCCGAAGTTGCCCACGATGACTCGCTCGCCTTCGTTCAGTCCCGCCAATACCTCGACTTGGTTGGGATCTTCGAGGCCAGTCTGGATTTCGCGCTGTTGCACCCGGTTCTGCTGATCCACCACCAGCACGCTGGCTTTGCCGTCGTGATGCTGCACCGCCTGGATCGGGACGGTCAGCGCGTTTCCGTGGTTTTGCACTTCCAGCGCGACATTGGCATACATTCCCGTCTGCAGCTTGTAGGTTTCATTGGGAACGTCGATCTCCACCTGCATGGTGCGGGTGGTGCGATCGAGCGCATCCGTAAATCGTGTCACGTGGCCGGTGAAGTGTTCGCCCGAAGACGTTACCGTTACGTCGGCAGGTTCGCCGATCCGAACCGCTGCGGCTAGCGATTCAGGAACCGGTATCCGCAGCCGCAGAATGTTGACCTGTGCCAGCTTCACCACGGGCGCTGAATTGTTGTTGGAAGTCCCGGCCTGCACTAGCGCACCGGTGTCGGCGTAGCGCCAGGTCACCACGCCATCGAAGGGCGCAGTGATGCGGGTGTAGTCGGACATGGCCGAAGCCTGGCTGTTGGTGGCCTGCGACATTTCCAGTTGCTGCCGGGCTGCGGAGAGCGCCGACTTCGACGACTCGACCTGCGCTTGTGCCGCGCGATCCTTGGACTCGGCATCGTCTAATTCTTGTTGAGCGACGAGACCGGGACGCGCCTTGGAAGCCTGCGCCAGACGCACTGCATTGGAGTGCAACGCTTCGTACTGCGCCTGGTTGCGCGCCACTTCGTTCTGCGCTCGTTCGATTTCCTGTTGGCTGTGGCGCACACCGGCCCCAGCGCCCTGCAACTCGGCCATGAGTTCCGGCACTTCCAGAACGGCCAGCACCTGCCCAGTCTTCACCCGGTCGCCGATATCGACGTTGATCTTGCGAATGTATCCCGCAACTTTGGCGTGGACCTCGATCTCCTGGTAGGGAAGAAACTCTCCCGCGACCGAGAACGTGTTTCCAATGGGAGCGCGCTTGGCGATCGCTATCGCTGCAGGGACGACATCGCGCCCATTACGGGTGTGTGAAGGCGCACCGGCACGCACTCGGCCGACGACCAGTATCGCGATCAACAGGCACAGCCCCGCTCCGCCAAGCACAAGCAGCTTGCGGTTGCGACTTAAATTCATTTGGCCTTCCTCTTGCATTCGAGATGGCATGCCGCTAAGACCCGAGCCATCCCGGTTTTGGGGCTGAATTATTCGATACCCCGTTGAGAAGAAGCGAGAAACAGTAATTTCAGGAAGCGGATTCGGGACTAACGGACAGGAGGAGGACGGAGGAAACGGTGCCAGGAGAGTTGAGGCGCCCGGGAAATACCTGGGGTACGGTCAACCACCGCAAACCGCATTTCGGATTGCGGAGCGTAAAGCAGAATTACCAAAGTCGCAAGCCACAGAACGCTGGCAGCGGGAACAATCGGTGGCTCAATCATCTTCTGGCCATCCAGCCATAGCTTGTCGGACGTGGAGGTTTGGGGTTGCGTGGATTGGTGATAGACCGCTACCTTGGCGTGCAGCGCAAATGCGAAGACCAGCACGCACGCCGCCACCAGCAGAAGTCGCCAGCAGGCTGGGTTCAGCGGCTTGTCCGGCGAGGTTAGAGGAGGCATGTCCACGGTAGATTATACGTCGCAAGCCCGCTTTGGTAAGCAGGAATTGGCGATTTCAGCTCCTATTGCTGGATCGTCTGGATAGCCTTGGGATGGACTTGTTCGTTCTGGATCAGCGAGGCATCCCAGCCTCCGCCCAGCGCTTTGACCAAGTACACTGATGTAACCATTTGCTGGCCGAGGAGTTGCGTAGCCAGACGCTGATTCGTCAGCAGCGCGGATTGCGCGGTAATGACGTCGAGGTAACTGGTGACTCCGCCAACGTAACGGTTGTTAGCAAGTTCGAGGGCGCGACGGGCATCGGCCACGGCTGCGTTCTGCGTGTTGACGGCCTGCGACAGAGTGTTCAGCCCCGAAAGCCCGTCCTCCACCTGCTGAAACGCCGTCAGCACCGACTCGCGGTAGTTGTCCTCTGCCTCGTTATAGGCCGACTTTGTCGCTGCCAGGTTGGCGCGATTGCGTCCGCCCTGAAAAACCGGCTGCAACAAATCGCCGCCCACAGCCCAGATCGCACTGGGTCCCATAAACAAGTTGGTTATGGCGGTGCTTTGCACACCACCTCCGCCAAAGATGGTGAGCTGCGGATAAAACGCGGCGGTGGCAATCCCGACTTGCGCATTCTCGTAAGCCATCTGACGCTCGGCGGTGGCGACATCCGGACGCCGCTCCAGCAGATCGGACGGCACACCCAGCGGAACTGGCGGCGGAGTCGCGTTCAGCGGCAACGCCGGAATACTGAAGGTCGACGCCGCATTCCCAGTGAGCACCGCGATGGCGTGTTCAAATTGTGCGCGCTGTTGTTGCACGAGATAGAGCTGTGTCTGGGTGGAATCGAGCAGCGTCTGCTGTTGCGCCAGGTCGAGTCCCGAGGCCACGCCACCCGTGTGCCGTGCGTCCACCAGTTTCAGTCCTTTTTGCTGAATGGTGACTGCTTCCTGCACGACTTGCATTTCAGCGTCGAGCTCGCGCAGGCTGAAGTAGTCGGCGGCAAGCTCGGCTGCGAGCACGAGGGTCACATTGTAGTAGTCGGCCGCCGTCGATTGCAGCGATGCGTTGGAGGCTTCAAGCGTGCGCCGCACTTTGCCGAACAGATCAGGCTCGTAATTCAGAAGAAAGGGAATGTCGTAGGTGCTCTGCGTAAGCGGCCTGCCAATGGTTACGACTTGCGGGCGATTTCCTGAATACCTGTTTCGCGAAGCGTTGGGATCGGTGCTCAGCGTGGGAAAATATCCGGCCGATGCGACCCGCGCCAGGGACCGCGCCTGATTCAGTCGCTCTTGCGATGCAGCCAGCGACTGGTTGGCCTTGAGCAGTTGCTGCTCGTAATTGTTGAGCTCGGCGTCGTGGTAGATCTCCCACCACGCGCCCTTGGGAATTGCGTCCTTAGGCTCAGCCACGCGCCATGGCGCTTCCGTCTTATAAGCGGGCGGAGCCGGCATCGGCGGGCGATGGTAGTTCGGTCCGACGGTACATCCGGCCAGGAAGCTGCTGGCGAGAACGCCGAGCGCCAGGGTCAACCGCTTCACGACGAGTGGCCTCCCTGGCTCTCGGGAGCGACATTCACCTGCTGGCCTTCCTCCATCGAGTCGGCAGGATTGATGATCACGCGGTCGCCGATTTCTACGCCACCCAGAATTTCCAGCGTCGCGCCATAGTCCTTGCCGATCACAATCGGCTTCAGGTGGACTTTGCCATCGCTGCCGACGACGGCAACACGCGGGCCTTCCTGGCGAAACAGCATCGCATTGACCGGGATGGTGATCTTCTGCGCGTTGATTCCGGTACGAAAGTGCACTTCACCGAATGAGCCCGGCAGCAGGCGTCCATCGCGATTGGGCACGTCCACTTCGGTCAGCAATGTGCGCGTCGTGGGATCGATCGACTCGGCGGTACGCGCGACCGTGCCTTTGAATTTCTCACCAGGCAACTCCTGCAGAGTGACCCAGGCTTCCATCCCGTTCTTAATCGCCGGCGCATAATTTTGTGGGACGCTGACGTACACCCGCAGCGGATCGACCTTCGCTATGTCGAACAACTCTTTGCCGGTGCCTCCCGCGTTGATCAGCGCGCCTGGATCGACGTTTCGTTTGGTCAACACACCGGAGAACGGGGCATAGACATGTTTGAACGATTCCAATTGCTCGAGTCGCCGCACTGTCGCGTCCGCCGCATCCAGATTCGCTTTGGCCTGCTGATATCCGCTGGATTGCTGGTCCGATTCCTGCTGCGAAACCGAGTCCGTCTTGCGCAAGCTCACATAACGATCGGCATTGATCTTGGCAAGGTCCATTGCGGCCACAATCTGCTGCCGGTTGGCGCGGACCTGCATCAACTCCTGATCGATTTCCGGGGTGTCGATGTCGGCCAGCAGTTCGCCCTGTGTGACACGACTGCCCATGTCCTTGTACCAGCGCAGCAGATAGCCGTTGGTGCGAGCGTAAACCGGCGACTCCTCGTAGGCCTGCAACGATCCCGGCAATACCAGCTCTTCGTCGGGCTTTTCAGCCGTGGGATGGACCACGGCCACGGTGGGAATCGATTCGCGCTCGGTCTCATCCGCCAGCACGCGACTGCTGTGCATTCGGGCCAACATGGTGGCCAAGCCGCCGACCAACAACAGCAGCAGGACCAGGCCAATCAGCATTAGCGCCTTACGCGGGGGCGCGGGAGGAAGCTTGGGAGGAGGCGTGATCTCCGGTCCCGGACCTGCGTCGTTCAGTAGTTCGGTCGAATTTGAATGCGAATCCATAAAGGTTGTTTCAGGTTCAGTTCGTATCATTCTATGACTGTTTCCGTTCAGCCTGTTTGGCTTCGAGATGGCCGTGAATCATGGCGAAAATCGTGGGCACGAAAAACAGGGTTGCCACGGTTGCGAAGATCAGTCCGCCGATCACGGCGCGGCCTAGCGGTGCGTTCTGCTCGCCGCCTTCGCCCATGCCCAGCGCCATCGGAAACATGCCGATGATCATCGCCAGCGCGGTCATCAACACCGGACGAATACGCGTGTATCCGGCTTCCAGAGCGGCTTGTGCGGCGGGAATCCCGGCGTGCAACCGGTCGCGCGCAAACGAAATCATCAGGATGGAGTTAGCGGTCGCGACGCCCATACACATGACCGCGCCGGTCAACGATGGGACGCTTAACCGGGTGCGAGTCAGCAGCAGGATCCAGCAAATTCCGGCCAGCGCCCCGGGCAGCGCTGTGATGATGATGAAAGGGTCAAGCCAGGACTGAAAATTCACCACGATAAGGAAATAGACCAGGACGATGGCCATCACCAGTCCGATTCCCAGTCCGAGGAATGACGACCGCATGGTCTCGATCTGCCCGCGAACCAGAATGCGCGTGCCCCGCGGCAGGTTTTGCTCAAAGGGCTTCAGCGCATTCAACGTGTCCTTGGCCACGGCCCCCAGGTCACGGTCCTGCGTGCTGACGAAAACGTCGATGACAGGCTGCACGTTGTAATGCGAAACGACTGCCGGCCTCGCGGTCGGCGACACTTGCGCCAGATTGCTGAGGACCTGCGAGCTCTTCGTATTCGGATCGTTGATGGGCATCTCCATCATGTCCTGTAACGACGTCATTCGATATTGGGGAGACTGCACCGCGACGGAATACGTCACGCCATTCTTGGGATTCAGCCAGAAGTTTGGAGTGGTCTGGAAGCTGCCGCTCAAAGACACCAGCACATTCTGTGCCACATCGCGCGCATTCATGCCAACCTGGGTGATCTTGGTGCGGTCGATCTGCAGATGCAGCGTTGGCAGCGTGAGCATCTGCTGCACGTGCACATCGGCGGTGCCGGGAATTTGTTTCACCCGGTTTGCGATCTTCTGCGCGATGAAGTAGTTGCCCTGCATATCGGCGCCGGTGACTTGAATATCGATAGGCGCCGGCAATCCGAAGTTCAGAATCTGGGTCACGATGTCGGCAGGCTGGAAGAAGAAATCCACGCCCGGGAAACGGCGAGGCAGCTCCTCGCGCAGGGTACGAATGTATCCCGCGGTGGGGTGGTGATGTTCGGGATTCAATCCCACCATGAGTTCTGCGTCGCTGGTACCGATTACGCCTGAATTGCTATAGGAAAGATTGAGACCCGAATAGGGCAGCCCGATGTTATCGAGGATCGTGACCAGTTCGTCCTTGGGGATCTGCTGGTGCAGGTATTTTTCAATCTCATCGCAGAGCCGGGCGGTCTCTTCCACGCGCAACCCGGCACGGGCACGCACGTGAAGCCGCATTAATCCGGCATCCACCGTGGGGAAGAAGTCTTCGCCTAGGAAAAACACCAGTCCCATCGACAAAATGCAAAATGCGAGGAAGCATGCAGTGAACACTTTGCCGTGTCCTAGCGTGGTTTCCAGAAGCTGATAGTACCCGCGACGGAACTTCTCGAAACTGGCTTCAAATCCGCGCTGGTAACGCCCGAAAATCGTCTTAGGTCCGTCGGCCCTGTGTTCATGGCCGCGCATGATGTACATCACCAGGGTTGGGATCAGCGTCCGCGACAGAAAATACGACGCCAGCATGGCGAACACCACGGCTTCGGCCAGCGGCACGAAAAGAAACCGCGCGACGCCAGTGAGAAAGAACATCGGCACAAACACGATGCAGATACAGAGCGTCGAAACGAACGCCGGAACCGCAATCTGCGCTGCGCCATCGAGAATCGCCTGTTTCATCTCCTTGCCCTGGGCAAGGTTTCGCTCAATGTTCTCAATCTCGACCGTCGCGTCGTCCACCAATATGCCGACGGCAAGGGCCAGGCCTCCGAGCGTCATGATGTTGATGGTCTCGCCCAGCGCACTCAACAGGATCACCGACACGAAAATCGAGAGCGGGATCGAGATCGAGATCACGATGGTGGGACGCCAGTCACCCAGGAACAGCAGAATCATTATCGCCGTCAGCGCCGCGGCGATCAGAGCTTCGCGGATGACTCCGTTGATCGAAGCGCGCACGAACAATGACTGGTCGAACAGCGGTTTGATGGTAATGTCCTTGGGAAGCGACTGGGCGGAAATCGGCAATACGCTTTTCACCGCTGCGACGATAGTGAGCGTGGAAGCGCTCCCGATTTTGTACACCGACATGAGCGTGCCGCGCACCCCATCCTGGCGCACGATGTTGGTCTGCGGCGCGAACCCGTCGCGCACATGCGCCACATCGCGCATGTAAATGGTCGAGCCGTTCACTGTCTTCACCGGAAGATCGTTCAGCTCCGCAATGGTTTGCGGCGAGCTGTTCATCTCCACCTGGTATTCCAGCGATCCAATCTTGGCCGAACCCGACGGCGTGATCAGGTTTTGCGAGTTGATGGCGCTTACGATGTCAGACGCGGACAGTCCGTTGGCTTGCAGCCTCGGTATGTCCAGATCCACCTGGACCTGCCGGATCTTGCCGCCGTAGGGATAGGGCATCGCTGCGCCATGCACCGTTGCCAGTTGGGTACGCAGGAAGTTCTGGCCCAGATCGAACAACTGCTGCTCCGGTAGGGTCTTGCTGCTGAGACCAAGTTGCACGATCGGCGTCGACGAAGCCGAGTAGGTAATGACCAGCGGCGGCGTGGTCCCTGGAGGCAGGCCGCGTACCACGGTCTGCACCATCGCTGTGACTTGCGAAAGCGCCAGTTGGATGTTGGCTTGCGGACGGAAGAAAATCTTGATCACGCCCACGCCGCTTACCGACTGCGACTCCATGTGCTCGATGTCGTTGACGGTGATCGTAAGCCCGCGCTCGGAGTTGGTGACGATGCGGTCGGCCATTTCGCTGGGTGCGAAACCGCTGAAATTCCACACCACACTGATTACGGGAATGTTGATGTCGGGGAAAATATCGACGGGCGTGCGCAGGATGACGATGGGCGTAAGGATGAGCAGCACCAGCGCCATCACGATGAAGGTGTAAGGACGCCTTAGCGCAAGTGCAACAATCCACATCGGTCGGACACGACTCCAATCGGAACTAGTTCAAGGCTACGTCTGTTTTGGGCCCACCGCAGGTGCGGTTTATTTTAGGATTCGATACGGTACGTAGTGGATTCAATATATGCTATCTTCGCTCATGCGGCAATCGACTTCTGGTCAAGAACAGGAGCACGAAAATGGGGCCAAGCGCCAGCCTGGACGGCCGCGTAGCGAAGAATCTCGCCGAGCGATTCTTCGCAGCACGCTGAACCTGCTGCAACACACCGGCTTTCCAGACCTCACAATTGAAGCGATCGCGGCCGATGCCGGCGTCGGCAAGACCACGGTCTATCGCTGGTGGCCGAACAAGGGCGCGCTGGTGGTGGACGCCTTTGCATCCAGTACCGAAACCAAGCTGCACTTCCCCGATACAGGATCCGTCTATCAGGACATGAGCCTGCAGATGAACCAATTCCTGGGAATTTTGCGTACCCGCCGGGGACGCATTGTCGCTGAGATGCTGGGCGCTGGACAGTCCGATCCCGAGTTGTTGGAGGCGTTCCGCGAGCGGTTCCTGTGGCCACGCCGCCAGGAGGCCTATAAGACACTGCGCCGCGGCATCGAACGCGGCGAATTGCCCGGAAACCTCGATCTCGATCTCACGCTCGACACGCTGTATGGCGCAATCTACATGCGCTTTCTCATTCGTCACGATGAACTCAGCGAGAGCTATGTCAAAGAGGTGTGCCGGCTAGTGCTGGGCAATGTCGCGGCAACCTCGCACCCCAAGGGCCACACCCCACCGCGCAAGAATCGCGGAGTGTCTTTCAATCATCACGAGTTGCGCAACCCTGAGAAATAGAAGGCCCTGACCGCCTGGCCCCAATAACAAGCCCCTGCAGGCAAGGAAACTCGCCGATTGCAGGGGTATTCACCGCGTCCAGTTTGCGGCCACTCAATGTCGCCTACTGCTGAGGGGGCGGAGGCTGCATTTGGCCTGGCGGCTGCATCTGTCCGGGGCCACCGGGTCCGCGACGGCGGTTCATCATCTCCTCGTACTGTTTTAGCTGATCGGCATTCAAGATGGGCTTAATCTGGCTCGACGAGTCCTGACGGATCGCCATCATCTTGGTCATTCGGTCCTGTTGGGAGAGCGAAGAATCTTCGCGCAGAGCTTGCATCTGCTTGGATTCGTTCTCCAGAATGGGTTTGATCTGCTGCTGCTGAGCTTCACTCAGGTTCAACATCTGAGTCATGCGCTGCAGCCGCTGATCGGTTGTCGCAGGCTGTCCCTGTCCGTGGACCGACTGTCCACCACCCTGCCCCTCGCCCTGACCCTGGGCGCAAAGGACGCCGCTTCCCGCCAGCATGGCGCAGATCACGGCTGTGTGTATAAGTACCTTCTTCATTGTCCAACGCTCCTGGACACTCGATGCAGGATGGACGCAGCCACGAAAGCGGTGGCCGCGGTGAATGGCGCGTTTGACGTTAACATCGTCATCCAGAGACTCCCGAGTTTTCGTAGGATGCGCGCCACGCTCACTCCACTGCCCATCGAATGTCAATTTAACTACGTGCGCAGAAACCCATTCGGCAGAAATATGTTTCCCGAATTCTTGCTTACAAAACAAATGGAACTTGCGTCGGCGCTTCCCGGAATAGCCCGATCGATATCCCAACCGATATAGCGCGACCTCGATATTGCAAGGTTTACGTCCCTTGCTGCAAGATGGACAAACACCATCGTCTCGCCGGGCCGCCCCTGCCTCGTGCAACTTCCTGATTTACAATGTGTTCTTTGCTTATAGGCCTTGCATCGTGCCGGAGGTGCCATCTCTGCCTCGACCCCCTGAGGTCAGCGCGAGAGTACTGCGACGATGTCGCTAGCCTGGGCAGTGCATTTTGCCGTTCTGACATTTGCGCTCGGGGTCTCACACGTTAGATTTGAGTTCTATGCGTCCATCGCACTTCCGGATGATCGGCCTGGTGATTTTGACTGGCCTGCTGCTGCTCGCGCCCGCAGCCAGGGGACAGAACCCGACGCTGATCACTCTCGATCAGGCAATCAATCTGGCGCTGGCCCATAATCATTCGCTGAAGGCGACACGCACTCTCATTCTGCAAAACCAGGCGCAGGAAATCACGGCGAACCTGCGTCCCAATCCGACCCTGAGTTTCGACTCCCAGTTCCTGCCAGTTTTTCAACCATCCGACTTTTCGACGGACAATCTAAGCTCCATACAGCAATTTGACGCCGGAATTGGCTATTTGTTTGAGCGTGGGCGGAAACGGCAACACCGCCTGCAGGCCGCGCGCGATCAAACCGCCGTGACCACCGCGCAGGTGTCGGACGCCGAACGCACCCTCACCTTCAATGTGGCCCAGCAGTTCGTCTCTGTCCTGCTCGCAGAATCGACGTTGCGATTCGCGCTTCAGGACCTCAAGAGTTTTGAACAGGCGGTCGACATTGCTCAAACCCAGTACAAGTCGGGCTACATCAGCGAAGGCGACTATCTCAAGATCAAGCTGCAATTGCTGCAGTTTCAGACCGACGTCTCTTCCGCCCGTCTCGCCAGGGTGCAGGCGCTGGTCGCGTTGCGGGAATTGCTGGGCTACGACGCGGTCCCCGCGAATTACGACGTGGTGGGCGACCTGTCATACGAGCCGGTGCGGGCAAGGCTGGAAGACCTGCAGTCCAAAGCCTTGGTCCAGCGTCCCGACTATCGGGCTGCCACGTTGGGCGTGACTGCTGCGCAGAGCCAGATTGGGTTAGCCAAGGCGAATGCCAAACAGGACGTGAACGCCAGCGTCGACTATACCCACAATGCAGACCAGAACAGTGCATCGTTCTTTGTAAATTTTGGATTGCCCGTCTTCAATCGCAATCAAGGGGAAATCGCGCGCACTAGCTATGCGCTGACGCAGGCCCAGGAGACGCAACTGTCGGCGAGCGATACCGTACTGGGCGATGTCAGCAACGCCTATGAAGCGCTACGCAGCAGCGAAGAAGTGGTACAACTTTATACTTCCGGGTACTTGAAGCAGGCGCAGGACTCACGCGACATCAGTGAGTACGCTTACAAACGTGGAGCGACGGGACTGTTGGATTTTCTCGATGCGGAACGCAGCAACCGGGCGATTCAACTCGCCTATCGCCAGGCATTGTCCACCTATATGACCGCACTCGAACAACTCAAAGAGGCTGTGGGAACAAGGAACCTTCCGTGAGGATGCGCACTCATCGCATACGACTCCTGGTAGCGCTGACGGTCCTGTCGGCGATCGCGCTGGTGCTCGCCGGTTGCAATAGCGCGGAACCCGATACTGCAGCGAAGAACCACGCGAGCAACGCAAACACTGCTGAGTTGTTCACCATTCCGGCGGAGCAGATGGCGCATGTGCAGGTGCTCACGGTCCATCCAATCAGCCTGACGCGGTCACTGCGGCTGACCGGATCCGTGGCCTACGACAGCTTCCACACGACGCCGGTGATTACGCAGGTGAGCGGGCCCGTTAGCCGGATCGTGGTGGTTCCCGGCAAGTGGGTGCAGCGCGGCGAGCCCATGTTGTACGTGGCCAGTCCCGACTATTCCCAGTTGCGGACCAATTATCTGAAGGCCAGAGACGCCTACGCGCTGGCGCAAAAAGCTTATGCGCGAGCGCAGGACTTGTACCAGCATCATGCCATTGCCGAACAGAACCTGGAGCAGGCTGAATCGACGCAGTCGCAGGCTCAGGGCGATTTAGCCGCGGCCGAAGCCGCCCTGAAAGTACTCGGAATCACCAACCCCGAATCATTGGTGAAGGCGCCACCGTCGTTCGAGGCGCTGGTCAAAGCCCCCATCGGCGGCGAAGTGGTCGAGCAGAATGTAGCCGTGGGACAACTGGTCCAGACCGGCACCACGCAATGCTTCATGCTTTCCGATACGAGCACGGTTTTTGTGTTGGTGAATGTCTATCAAAAAGATCTGCCCTACGTACGCGTCGGCGATACGGTCACCATCCAGACCGATGCCTATCCCGACGTGTTTCATGGACGAATTTCCTACGTGGCGGCTTCGCTCGACCCGAACACGCGCACGCTGCAGGCTCGCATCGAGACCAGCAATCCTGGACAGAAGCTGAAGAAGGATATGTACGTGGTGGCGACGGTGGATGCCGGCACGATCCAGAACGCCATTGCAGTGCCGGATGCCGCCGTACTGCGGGACAGTGAGAACCAGCCGTTCGTTTATGTTGAGACGACTGACAAACAGTTTGGCAGGCGCTCCGTCACTCTCGGGGACAGCATTAAGGGACAAACCCAAATTCAGACCGGACTGAACCCCGGAGATCGCGTTATTGGAAATGGCAGCTTGTTCCTGCAATTTGCGAACTCGTTGCAGCGCTAGTAGCTCGCAGCCGTAACTAAAGACGTAATCAATGACAATGGCGTCCACACCCGCATGATCCATCGAATCGTACAAGCGTCGCTACGTCAGCGCTTTCTGGTGTTGATGCTGACCGGCTTCATGATGGTCGCTGGAATCATCTCGTTCCGGCGCATGCCGGTGGACGCTTATCCCGACCTCTCACCTCCGCAAGTCGAGCTGATCACGCAATGGCCTGGCCACGCTGCCGAGGAAGTCGAACGCCTGGTCACGCTTCCCCTTGAGTTGCAGATGAATGGCGTTCCGCGCATGACCGTGATGAGGTCCGTCTCGCTTTACGGACTCTCCGATGTGCGCCTGACGTTTGAAGAGGGTACGAACGACTACTTCGCACGGCAGATCGTTTTCGAGCGAATCGCAGAGGCGACCTTACCCACAGGCGTAACCCCGTCGATGGCTCCGCTGTTCAGCCCCAGCGGCCTGGTATACCGCTATGTGCTGGAGAGTCCCGATCGCAGTCCGCAGGAACTGAAGACCATCGAAGACTGGGTGGTCGAGCGGGCGTACCGATCCGTTCCCGGCGTCGCCGACGACTCCGGATTCGGCGGCACCACCATGCAATACCAGGTGCTGCTCGATCCCGCGAGGATTTATGGATATCACCTGACCGTCCCGCAAGTGATGACGGCGTTAGGTGCCAACAATTCCAATGCGGGCGGTGGATTCTATTCCCAGGGCGGTCAGTTCTATTACGTGCGCGGCATCGGCTTGGTGCGTAACACCGAAGATATCGGGAACATCGTCGTCGGCAGTAGCAATGGCGTGCCCATTCGCATCAAGGACATTGGCGATGTCGTGATCGGCTATGCGCCGCGACTTGGCCAATTTGGCTATCAGAAGAATGACGATGCCGTTGAGGGCGTGATTCTCATGCTCCGCGGCGAGCAGACGCAAAACGTTCTCAAGGGCGTGGAAGCTAAGACCGATGAATTGAATCGCAACGTCCTTCCGAAGGACGTCAAGATCCACCCGTTTTACGACCGGAGTGAACTGGTCACGCTCACCACAGATACGGTGGAAGGCAACCTGCTGCGCGGCATGATCCTGGTGCTGGTCGTTCTGATTTTCTTCCTGGTCAGTTTTCGCGCAGCCGTCATTGTCGCGCTCACCATTCCGCTTTCCCTTTTGTTTGCCTTCATCGCCCTGCATGCCCACGATGGCGCCGCCAATCTGCTCTCCATCGGTGCAATCGATTTCGGCATCATCATCGACGGCACCGTGGTGATGGTGGAGAACATCTATCGTGAACTCGCGCTGAGAGAAGGACAAAGCTACAAGCTGAACGAAGTGATTATGTCGGCCGCCAAGGATGTGGATCGCCCGATCTTCTACTCGGTTGCGGTGATCCTGGCCGGGTACCTCCCGATCTACGCGCTCACCGGGCCTTCGGCGAAATTGTTCCATCCCATGGCCGAGACCATGTCGTTCGCGCTGGTCGGCGCACTGATTCTCACGCTCACGCTGGTTCCTGTCCTGGCTTCGTACTGGTTCAAGAACGGCGTGCGCGAAAAATCAAACCGCGCTTTCGAGTGGATGAAGGGCATCTACGCGACGCAACTGGATTGGGCGCTGGCGCGGCCCAAACTGACCATGTTGATCGCAGTGCTGATCTTCGGCGCGACTTTGCTGCTGGTTCCCTTTATCGGCGGCGAGTTTATGCCCCATCTCGACGAGGGCGCATTGTGGGTGCGGGCAACCATGCCGTACACCATTTCGTTTGAAGAGGCGAGCAGCGTCGGACCGCAGATACGCGCCATTCTGATGTCCTATCCGCAGGTCACCGTGGTCGCCTCGGAGTTGGGACGCCCGGACGATGGTACCGACCCCACCGGTTTCTTCAATTGCGAATTTTATGTCGGCCTGAAACCCTACGACGACAAGGCTTGGAGCGGCGACCTCAATACCAAGGCCAAGCTCATCGAAGCCATTAATAAGAAGCTGAGCGCGTTCCCGGGGATCGTCTTTAACTACACTCAGCCCGCCGAAGATGCCGTCGACGAGGCCCTCACCGGGCTGAAGAGTTCGCTTGCCGTCAAGATTTATGGCGAGGACTTGACCGTGCTCCAGGACAAAGCCATCCAGATCAAGAACACGCTCGCCAAGATTCCGGGATTCACCAACTTGACTGTGGTGCGCGAACTGGGCCAGCCGAGTTTGCTGATCGATGTCGACCGCGACAAGATTGCCCGCTATGGAATCAACGTCGCCGACGTGGAAGCCGTAATTTCGGCAGCGGTGGGCGGACAGGCTGTGACCCAAGTCATCCAGGGAGAAAAGCTGTTCGACTTGGTTGTCCGGATGCAGCCGCAATTTCGCAGCAGCGCCCACGAGATTGGTGAGTTGCTGGTTGGCACACCGGACGGAAAACAGATTCCGCTGAGCCAGCTCGCCGACATCAAGGTGGGAAATGGCGCGTCGTTTATTTATCGTGAGAACAACTCGCGCTACATCGGAGTGCAATACAGCATTGAAGGACGTGACCTGGAGCGCGCCGTGCGCGAAGGCCAGAAGAAGGTCGATCAAGCCGTCGCACTGCCGCAGGGCTACACGCTGAGTTGGGGCGGAGAGTACAGCCAATTCCTGGAGGCCAAACGGCAGCTCATGTTGATCGGTCCGATGGCGGTCGTGATTATTTTCATGATCCTGTTCGCGCTGTATGGCAATTTCAAGTTCCCGGTCACGATTGCGCTGGGCGTCATTCTTACGGAACCTGTGGGCGCGTTGATCGCGCTGAAGCTGACGCATACTCCGTTCAGCGTTTCGTCGGTACTGGGATTGCTGGCGTTGCTCGGCGTCTCGGTGGAAACCGCGGTTATTCTGGTTTCCTACATTAACAAGCTGCGACAGGAAGGCATGGACATTCGGACGGCCACCCGCGAGGCGTCGCTGCTGCGACTGCGTCCCATCATGATGACGGCCCTCGTCGCATGCCTGGGGCTGCTCCCCGCCGCACTCGCGACTGGAATTGGCTCCGACACGCAGAAGCCATTCGCCATCGTGATCGTCGCAGGCCTGATCTCCAGGCTGTTCATCGGGTTCTTCGTCAACCCGGTGCTGTACCAGATGGTTGCCCGCGAAGGAGACGTGCTGCAGGTATAACCTCGACGGGCCGCTATTTCCGCCAGAAGGTAATGATCATCCCGCCCAGTAGGATCAGCGATCCGCCCACTAGAATCGGCGGAGTCGGCGTCTGGTTGAATCTCACCTTCGCCAGCACTTGGGCAACGATAAAGAAGAGCACAACATACAGTCCCAGCAACTTGCCGAACTCCCATGGAGAGGTGTTCACCACCAACCCGTACAGCGACAGCGTGATTGCGCCGCCGGCAAAGGCCAGGTAGCGGGCCGCTCCGGTCGAACGGTAGAGGCCAGACTGGAAGCAGGAATCTCCGTAGGCTTCGAGGAAGGCAGCAAACAGCAACACGGCAAATGTGCCGACACGAGTGGCAACAACTTGGTTCAGAATGTCTTTCATGAGGTCTTTCGGTTGGTAGAACGGCTCGGTAATTATGTTATCCCAACCTCCTCGGCTCTGACGCGGTTCTGCTTCTACTCGGCATCAAAAAAAATGATTGGACGCACTCGCCACTCATCCATAGGCTTAGTTGTTGGCGGGCCGTCGCCTGCAGGGTGGTGGGCGAGTGGGTATGTGTCTGCCATGAAGTTCGTTTGTTCTTCAATCCATGATGAAACTTGCGGGCATCTTATTTCTGCTGGCGGGGTGGGGAATCGTCCTGTCTGCCCTGGATCTCCTTCGGTCAGCGACGCTGCTGATCGCATTTGTCCTGGCGGGCATCGTTGTGGAATTCATCGGGTTGTTCTTCCTGTTTCTCTCTCATTTACAACAGAATGAGGAGACCCGGTGATGCCTTTGTACGTACCCGCGTTCTCCGACACCTCGGCCGGCGCAATTTGTTTCTTCTCGATTCTGCTGGTTCCTCTGGCCATGGCCGGACTCGCGGTGATGAACAGCGGCCTCGGACGCTCGCGGAGCGCGGCTCACGTCATGCTATCTTCGCTGTGCGCGATCTCAATTGCCACCATCGTCTATGTGGTCTGCGGTTTCTCCTGGGATGGGTTTGCGGGCGGACCGGCCCACGTTTTGCTGCTTCGCGGTAAGCCGTGGAACTGGATCGCCGCCGAGCCTTTCTTTCTGCGCGGCATCGAACTCGATGGCTCTCCCGCATCGCTCGCAGCATTGCTGCAGATGTTTGGGGTCTGTCTTGCAGCATTGATTCCCATTAGTGCGGCGATGGACCGCTGGCGACTCCGCGCTATCTGCGCGTCCACGGCTATTTTCGCAGCCTGCACCTACCCGATCTTTGCGCATTGGGTATGGGGTGGCGGATGGCTGGCGCAACTGGGCGTTAACTATGGGCTTGGACAGGGCTTCCTCGATAGCGGCGGCGCCGCAACCATCCAGGTGGTCGGCGGATTGACTGCGCTGTCGATGGTCTGGATACTCGGTCCGCGCCTCAATAAGTATTCGCCCGAAGGCATGCCAACAGGGATTCCCGGCCACAGCCTGGTCTTCGTGGTGTTCGGATGCTTCCTCACCTGGCTTGGTTGGGTGGGCCTGAATTCCGCGGGAGCACTGCTCTTTTACCATGTCGTGCCTGGGCGAGTGGTGCTGATCGCAGTGAATACAACGTTGTCGGCCGCTGCAGCGGGCTTGATGGCAGTCGCCATCACGCGCATTCGCTTCGGCAGACCCGACGCCTCCATAAGTGCCAACGGCTGGGTCGGTGGGTTGGTGGCCAGCAGTGCGGCGGCGGCATTTCTCAAACCGGCGGCTTCCCTGATCATTGGCCTCGTCGCTGGCGTCCTGGTCACGCTTGCGGTGGAGTGGTTTGAAATGTGGCTCAAGGTTGACGATCCCGGAGGCGCGATTCCGGTTCACGCAGTGGCCGGACTGTGGGGGTTGTTCGCTGCCGGATTGTTCGCGCGATTTCCCGGGCAGGCTTCGTCCGCTGGGCAATGGCTGGCGCAGGTCATTGGAATCGCAACCCTGCTGGGCTTCTTATTGCCACTCTCGTATTCGCTCAATTGGCTTCTCAACCGGATCTCTCCGCAGCGGATCGAGCCCGAAGGAGAACGGCAAGGCATGGATCTCTACGAGCTAGGCACCGGAGCTTATCCCGAGTTCGTGTTCCATCCCGACGAGTTCATCCAAAGATAGTGAGGGATTAATGCGGTTTTGCAACTACCTCAGCTATGCCGGGCCACCCATAGCAGCAGGCCGAAGACCACCACCGGGATCAGAGCGAGCCCAATGTAGAACGCGATTTTCCGCGGCCACGGGCTGCGCCGGATCTTCCAGTTGCGCATTTCGGCGCGATCGGCGACGCCAACCTGGTCGAGGTGCTCGAGGTCCCAGGCGAATTCACTGGCGCGCGCGTAGCGGTTCTTCCAATCGCGCTCCAGCGCACGATAGATCACTTCCTGCAACTGCGGTGAGATCGTGGGATCGAGTTCACGCGGCGGAACCGGATTATTCAGCAGCCGGTCGTTCATGATGAGAAAAGGATTGTTTCCCGTGAACGGCACCCTTCCCGTCAGCATTTCATAGAGCATGACTCCGACAGCGTACAGGTCACTGCGCGCATCGCCTCGTTTGCCTTTGACCTGCTCAGGCGAGATGTAATCCGGCGTGCCCATCGTCTGCGATAGATTGGCGAACGTCAAACGGCGGCCATGCAGGTCTGATGCGATGCCGAAGTCGATAAGCTTGATGTTGTCGTCGGCATCCACCATGACATTTTCCGGCTTCAGGTCGCGGTGAATGATGCCGTGGTCGTGAATGTACTGCAAAGCATCCAGAATGCGCGTGGTGATCCGGATCGCGCGTTCCTGCGGCTGTTTCTTCTGCTCGTTAAGGATCTCGCGCAGCAGGCGTCCGTCCACCCACTCCATGACCATGTAAACCTGGCTGCGATGGTCGTCAGTAAAGACCTTCATCACGCCAGGATGGTCCATGTTCTTGCCGATCTCTTCCTCGCGACGGAAGCGGTCGTACAACAGCGGATCGCTCTCCATCTCGGGGTGGGGGATCTTGATGGCGACCTGGCGATCGTTGCGCAGGTCGGTAGCGCGATAGATCGAGGCCATCCCGCTGCGCGCAATCAGTTGGTCAATGCGATAGTGGTCGAGTTGTTCGTCGGTTCGGACTGGAGTCATGCTTCCCGGGCTGCGGTATTCCTTTGCAATGCGAGGCTCGGCTCGGAATTGCTAGTTGATCGTGAGTGCAACTCAATCATGCCAGAAAAGCCGGGCACTCGGCGTAAAGATTCCATAAGGAGCGAGTAAGAACCTGTTCGGGCAATTCTCCAGGGAAGTCGCGCGGGCACTGATAATTCGCGGGTGTTGGTGCGGTTTCGGATCACCGGATTTTGTACGGCCGGCCTCGGTACATGCCGGTGCGCTCGACGTCGTGGACGCGTATCAACTGCACGCTGATGTTGTCGCTGCCATCGCGCTGCTTGGCGAGCGCGACCAGTTTCTCCGCCGCACTGGGTAGATTCTCATTCAGCATGACCGCACTCGCGATGTCGGACTCAGGCACGGGACCGTGCAGTCCATCCGAGCACAGCACCAGCACGTCCCCCTTCTGTATCTGGACATCGTTGATGTCCACTGCCACAAACATGTCGTTGCCGACCGAGCGGCTCAGCAAGTGCTTGTTGGTCGATTCCGCAGCTTCACGAGCGGAGAGTATTCCCAGACGCGCCTGCTCGTTGACCACCGTATGGTCGCTGGTGATTTGCTTGGGCTGGCCGGAACGAATCAGGTAACAGCGCGAGTCTCCGACATGCGCCACCACGGCGCGATCGAACCGCAGCGCACAGGCGACCAGGGTTGTGGCCATGTTGGTGCGCGAACCGGACGAGCCCGTCTCATACACCTGCGTGTTCGCAGTTTGGACCAGCCGGGTAAGCAGAGCCTTGTGCGGCTCCCCTTCTTTCGCTCGTACGAAACCATCCAGCAGGCTTTCCACGGCTACTCGCGAGGCGACTTCACCCTTCTGTTGCCCGCCCACTCCATCGGCCAGCGCGAACAAACAGCCATGCGAGCGCAATTGCGCGGAAGCGTGCGGCAGCACGTAGCCCAGGTAGTCCTCGTTCTGCTCCCTGACGCGTCCGGGATCCGTAAGTTGGGTAAATTCAACGTCCAGCATAGCGCCCTGAAAGGTGCAGCCTCGGAATTACACCGTGCTTCAATCTAAGATGCGCGTTGCAACTCCTGGGAGGCTCTATCTTGGTACTCGCGCAGGCGAAGGGCGGGCCCATGCCCGCCCCTAATGCCTCCTGTTGATTCGATGGTTTTAAACCACGCTCGCGGCTACTCCTCTTTGGATTAGCGTGCTCCGCCCGGTCGCTTTACTGGAGCGGAGGAAGTAGATGCCGCCATAGATGAACCATACCAGCGCAATTCCCAATGCCAGCAGGGGTTCCTTCTTGGTGCCGTAACCCATGAACGGTCCGATCAAATAGAACGCCATGCAAGCCAGGTTGGCGACCAGTCCAAATACCGGGACCACCAAGTGGCGGATCGGCTTGAACTTGGGATGATTGTGGTAGCCCACCAGGCAGATAATGCAACTGAGCCCGTACAGCAGGAACGTTCCGAAGTTGGAGGCCAGCGTCATGGTGAGCAGGGTGTTGGGCATAGCCGCTTCGCGGTCGTGACTGATGTATCCGAAGCTCGACCAGAAGCCGTGCGGCAGCGCCGAGATCGCGGCATCTGTCGGTGCTCCGGCATCGCCGAACACGAACACGATGGCGATGCAACCCACCACGGCCGAGATCACCGCCAGCGTCCAGATGGCGCGGTGCGGACTGAGGTTGTCGGAATGCAAGATGCCGAAGTGCTCCGGCGCTTCCTTGTCCTTGCCCATGGCGTAGGTAACGCGTGCGCCGGTGTTCATGCAGGAGAGCGTGGTCCCAATCAACGCGAGGAACACGGTGAAGGCCTCGCACAGCATGAAGATCCGGCCTTTTCCTGGTCCCAGCAGCGCATCACCTACCACGACCATCATGTCGCCGATAGGCGCTGCGGAAGCCGACGCGCTTGCCATCGAATAACCGCTATTGAGGAAGTAGTTCGCCGAGAAATACTCGAAGAGGTAACAGAACAACCCCTGCACCAGGAGCGACACGATCACCGCGATGGGGATGTCGCGCTTGGCGTTCCTGGCTTCACCACCCATGGCCGTCACCGATTCGAATCCGACCAGGATCAGGATGGCGACCGTTGCCTGAATGAAGACCCAGCCCCAGTTGTGCGGACTGATGACCGACTTGGCAGTGGGATGCGACAGGAACGCGCCCGAGCTGTCCTTTTCGGGATAGCTGATGCGGAAAGGCACGGGATTGCCGGCAGCGTCCAACTTGGGCTGCGGTACCACCCCAGCCGAGTCGCGAACGATGGTCTCAGTCTCCTGCCCGTTGGCGACGGTCTTCGTGGTGAGGAATTCGTACGTGTAAGCTTCGCCCGACACTGAATCGAACTGGTAGGCGATGCTTCCCGGTGGATGGTTCATGCGGTAGCCCAGTGCCAACACCGCGAACAGAACCAGCGCCGCGATCTGAATGACGTTGATTGCGATGTTGACCGCTGTAGAACCGGTGACTCCGCGATGAGCGATATACGCCACCGCGAACGAGAACACGACCGCGACCACCATCATGAACGCGATACCAGGGTTCGAGGCGCTCATGAAGTTCGGCCAGATGGTTCCGACCAGGTATCCGCAGAGGATGCCCATCACCGCCACCATCACTCCGGGATAGATCCAATAGTAGAGATGGGAGGCCCATCCCACGATGAACTTCGACAGGCGTGCATAGCGCCACGCTTTGTCATGGTTCAGAAAAGACTGTTCGGCGAAGTAATAGGAGCTGCCCGTACCGGGGTACAGCTTCGCCAACTCCGCATAGCAGACGGCGGTAGCCAGGCAAAGCGCCAATGCGACGATGATGCCGAGCCACATCGAGGGCGCGGTCACTCCGGTCGTTGCCTGGATGAAGAATGTGAGCCACAGAAATGCGCCCGGTGCAATGAGCGCCATGGCGTTCATCGTCAACCCTGTGAGTCCCAAGGTTGCTTTCATTTCGACTGGGGTATTCTCCGCCATAAATTCTCCTTTTACCTTCTGGGTTGCATCGATCGAAAATGTCCCGGCAGCTTCGCCAGTGAACTAAAAACTAGCGGACGCAGAGTGAGCCGTCCAACGCATATTTTGGTTGGTGACTATCAAAAAGACGCCGACAACTTCTAGTTATGTGAGCGATAAGAAGGGCTTATGCGGCGGTAGACAAAACGTACGAGTCGTACGAAGACGGCGCGTAAGAGCAAGAAAAGATTGACCGAAGACGGGAAGCGAGATAACGCAGGCCCTTACGCTCGCGGGCGCAGCGACGCGCGAACTATGGCCGGCCCGTGACGGCGAACTATGGTCACCTGGCTCGCGACTGTTCTGAAGCGGTTCTTCGTGAAGCGGACTTGAATCCAGTTCGCGGTTTAATCAGCCGCTGGCGTGCGACCTTCTCAAAGCAACCCGGTGCGCGGCGCGTTTCTTCTTCTTTTTGGCTCGAAGTGCCTCCGCGCGCTTATCCTCAGCAGGCTTCTGTTTCGGGGCCTTTGCCGCCTTCGTGGGCGTCGCCGTTGCTTCCGGAATTTCCATCTCTGGCATGGTCATGAATGTCTCCCGTAACGAAGAAAGAAATCACTCGTGCGCGCCTTCATCGACGCACTCCCGAATGAGCTACCGAGCCATGGTACGGCACCAGCATGGCATTTGACCGAGCAGTATTGCTCAGTCTGCCTGGTTGGGTCTGAGCGACAATAGGACATCGGTTCCTGCCGTCCAATAATCCCGGCAAGCTGTGGGAACGGCGTTGCGCTTCTCTTATGAACTTGTTGTCCGCCCATTGTCGCGTGTGCAAGGGAGACCAGTTTCGAGCCTTGCCTCCGGAGGGTTGGATCGAGAAAGTGGTGCTGCCCCGCCTCTTCCTGTGCCCCGGGACCTGCATCGTGTGCCACAAGCGACGGTACTTACCGACTTTCCAACGATGGACAGCGGTCCCGAATTCATGGCGCTGAGCGCCGTACGCCGCCGAAAGGAAAATGCCATGACCTACTACCGGGTCGAGTTTCTCGCACCCCGGGCCGATCTGCGGCCAGCCAAGAAGTTTGTTACTGTAGATAAGGCAAAGAAACATGCCCGGCGGATACTGGGATTGGCCGACGATAGCAGTTTGGTCACCCGGGTTTCGATTATTGCCATCAGCCGGGATGGAACTCCAGTCTGACCGCCCGTTCCCTGTTCAAGTAGTGGACTCTCGACGTTAGGTAATAGTTGTTCTCACGGCCACGGCCGAGGAAGAAGACCACCGCGAAATGAAGTGCCCTGTTTGTAACAGTGAAGTATCAAAAAAGTGGCAGACCAGCAGCCCCGGCGCAGTCAGCCGCGTGGGTCAGTCGCAATGGTCCTGCGGCGTCTGCGGAGGCGTATTTATTCGCGCAGAATTGCACCCCCTCCCCAAACACGACCTGAAGCCCGAATAGCCACGTATTCGACTGACAGCCTTGGGTAGTGCACGAAGCGTCGTAGACTCGTCGTATGCACCCTCGGCTGGGCGGCCAGGGTAGCTTCGTCAAGCGTCATCCGCGGCGTCCGGCTTAGCTAAATAACAACTGTCGGTTGGACAATTGTCGGTTGGACTTGCCTCGCGTCTAGCCCCTGCGTTATTCTCGCAAGCCAAACGAACGGTTACACCCGCACTGGCTGGTGTTTCCAAGATGACATCGAAGAGCACACGAAGATTTGACCCCAAGGCGTTTCTTGCCACGATCGGGGCGGGGCGCAAGATTCTCTCGTTCGAAAGTGGGCAGCCGATCTATGTCCAGGGCGACCCGGCCGATTCGGTTTTCTATGTGCAGAAGGGCAAGATCAAGCTGACCGTCGTCTCGACTGCAGGAAAAGAGGCCACCATTGGAGTTCTGGGTGAAGGTAGCTACTTCGGAGAAGGCTGCCTCGCCGGTCAGGCGACGCGCATGGGCTCCGTGTCGGCCATGCCGGAATGTACGATTCTGCGCATCGAGAAGAAGTCCATGATGGAATGCAAGTCCACAGGTCCCTGCTCACCGTCGTACTGCACGATTGACTACCCTACTGCAGCCCACCTTTGGGCCTCCCGCAAATAGTTCCAAGAGCGTGCAATATTGAATAGATTTTGCGCGGTGCCCGCCATATCATTCTAAACAATCATACGCGCAGAGTCCCTCGCGGTCGGCCACCCAAGAGCAGAGACAATTCCCCAATTCCACTGCCGGGGGTTCTGCCGCAATAGTGGGCTTCCAACGGAGAATGGGAAATGCAATCACCATACGGGATGGAACTAGTCGAGAACTGTCTCGCCTGCAACCTGTGTTCTGTGGGCTTCTTCTGCCGTCTGCCGAAAGCCGAAATGGAAGCCTTTCAAAAAATAAAGTTCACGTTGGCCTATCCGGCGGGAGCAACTCTATTTGTCGAAGGCCAGACTTGCCGCGGTATTTATGTTTTATGCCGGGGACGGGTAAAAGTATCGGCGACTTCGAGTCAGGGCCAGACCCTTATCTTTAAGATCGCGAGGCCGGGAGAGGTGCTGGGGCTGAATGCAACCATGTCTGGGGCACTGCACGACACGACGGCGGAAACCGGACAGGCATGCCAGCTTAACTTCGTAAAACAGGCGGACTTCCTGCAATTCCTTACAGAACACCGCGGTGCCTGCATGCACGCCGCGATTCATCTAAGCCACGAATGTCAGCTGGCGTACCAGCAACTGCGCTCCTTCGTGATGCGCTCCGCACCGGAACGCATTGCCCGCCTCATGCTGGACTGGTCACTCGCCGGGCTGGATGGAGGCACTGCGCACGGCATCAAGGTCGCGTTGACTCACGATGAGATTGGACAAATCATCGGCATGTCGCGCGAGACCGTGACCCGCACTCTCGCCGATTTCCGCAAGCAACACATCGCCGTCCTGCATGGTTCGACGCTGCTGATCCAGAACATGCCTGCTCTCCAGAAACTGGCGGCCTAGACCGAGAACGCTGGCCCAGCGCGCCCGATATCGGAAGAAGAATTGCTTCTCACTTGTTGCGCCTTTGTGGCGAAGGATTTACAACGTTCTTTGGTTGCTGAGCCTGTAACACCCAATGTGAATTTTGTCGCATGCCGCTTGACCCCTCGGCCGAACTTGTGTAGTGTCTAACGAACATCATGTTGAGTGGACGTCAGAATTGTTGTTGCATGACCTGCTGTTGTTGCGGGTGCACACCTTCTGACGCCTACGGAAATACCGCCTAGCTCTTTTACTTAAGCAGGATTTTCCGACCCACGCGTCAGAGGCATCTGACACGTGGGTTTTTCTTTTTGGCGCAAAGAGGTTGTCAATGTTGGAAGCAGTCAAGGAAACGAAGGCACAAAGAATCGAGCGGCTCAAACGGGAGAAGAATCCCTGGGAGTGCCTCGACGAGATCCGCGGGTTCGCGCGCAACGGGCACGGATCGATTCCCCCGGAATGGCTGGGGACGTACTTCCGCTTCTGGGGCGTGTACACCCAAGGCGACGGAGTCGGCGCGGTCGGTGGCACGGGCGGCGAAGGCAAGGCCCTTCCCTACTTCATGGTGCGCATTCGTATTCCCAACGGGCTTTTGCTCGCGCACCAGGTCCGCGCCATTGCCGACGTGACCGGGAAGTACGCCCGCGGCAATGCCGACGTCACGGTGCGCCAGAACATTCAGCTTCACTGGATCACGATTGAGGACCTGCCGGAACTGCTCGATACGCTCTGGCGGGCCGGCCTCACCACCATGGGCTCGTGCGGTGACGACGTTCGCAACATCGTCGGTTGCCCGCTGGCCGGGGTCGACGCCGATGAAATCTACGACGCCTCGCCGCTGGTCGACGAAGCTAACCGGCAATTCGTCGGCAATCCTGAGTTCTACAACCTGCCGCGCAAATTCAAGATAGCTATCACTGGGTGCCACGCCTGGTGCTCGTATCCCGAAATCAACGATGTGGGACTGACCGCTGTGCGCGGCAACGGTCGCGAGATTGGTTTTTCGTTGCGCGTCGCCGGGGGCCTGTCCACCGACCCGCATCTCGCCAAGCGACTCGATGCGTTCGTCCTGCCCAACCAGGTGTTGCCAGTACTGAAGGGGATTGCGTCGATCTTTCGCGATAGCGATGTCCTGCGGGAAAACCGCGAACGCGCCCGCCTGAAGTTTCTGTTCCTCAAGCACGGCTGGACTACTGAGCACTTTCTTAGCGAACTGAAATCCCGCCTTGGATTCGATCTGGCGCCGGCTGTTCCCGAAGATATGCCGGACGATGTGTACCGCGATCACGTCGGTGTCCATCGTCAGAAGCAAGCTGGCTACTGCTATGTGGGGGCTTCCGTTCTGCGCGGCCGGATTTCAGCAGCTCAACTTCATGCTGCAGCCGATCTGGCCGAACGCTATGCGGGAGGCGAACTGCGCACCACCAACATGCAGAACCTGCTGATCGTGAACGTGCCAGAACGCAATGCGGCCACGCTTGCTGGCGCGCTGCAACTCGTGGGGCTTCCTACCCAAGGTTCGGCCTTCGGGCGCGGCATCATCGCCTGCTCCGGCACCGAGTTTTGCAAAATCGCCATCACCGAGACCAAGTCGTTTGGCCGGTGGCTGGCGGAAGAACTCGACGAGCGGCTGCCGGGCTTCGAGCAGCACCTGAAGTTGCACATCACCGGATGCCCCAACAGTTGCGGCCAGCATTGGATCGCCGACCTCGGACTTGAAGGCAAAAAGATAAAGCAGAACGGTCAACTTATCGATGCCTATTACTTCTGTGTCGGAGGAGCGGTTGGCCAGCACCAGGCCATCGCGCGTCCGGTGGGATATCGCTGCCCGGCCTCGGAAGTTCCTGATGCCATCGAACGCCTGTTGAACCGCTACCTCATCGCGCGGGAGCCCGGCGAGAACTTGCGGCAATTCTTTGCCCGGCATCCCTCCGAAGAGATCCGCGCTTATCTTGCTGGACGAGATTTCGTCGGCGTCGAGCGCGATCCCGCGGCAGGCCGCGTTCCTCACGGAGTCGAAGGATGAGCGCACAACAGCCAACGCTTTTTCCGATTTTCTTGAAGCTCGAAGGCAAGCCCTGCCTGGTAGTGGGCGGCGGTCGCATCGCGGAAGGCAAGATTGCCGGCCTGCTGCGTTCGGGAGCGCGCGTAACCGTGGTCTCGCCCGAACTCACCGCAGTCCTCGCGACACTCGCAGAATCTGGCGCGATGGATTGGAAGCGACGAAACTTCGAGATTGCCGATCTGGACGGCGCGTTCCTACTTGTTGCGGCGACTTCGAGCTTCGACGCAAATGCACTCATCTATCAGGAAGCGGATCGTCACGGGATTCTATGCAATGCCGTCGATCAACCAGATCAGTGCCATTTCTATTACCCCGCGGTCGTGGATCGCGGACCGCTGCAGATTGCCATCTCGACCGCTGGACTCAGCCCGTCGCTGGCGCAGCGTTTGCGCAAAGATCTCGAAATTCAGTTTGGTCCCGAATATGAGGGCTGGGTCGAGTGGCTGGGAAGAGTGCGCTCGGCCTTGATGAGCCGAGGCAGCGACTTCGAGACCCGGAAGCGCATCCTCGGCCGCCTCGCTAGCCGCGAAGTATTCAATCGCCTGAAGTCCTCGGCCGAACGCAAACGCCACGGAGTCGCCGCATGAGAGCAAGAGTCTATCTCGTTGGAGCCGGTCCCGGCGATCCCGATCTGCTGACGGTGAAGGCTGTTCGCATCTTGCGCTCCGCCGACATCGTCCTGCACGACGCGCTGGTTAGCGAAGAGATTCTGCAGATCGCGCGCCCCAACGCCCAACTGATCGACGTGGGTAAGCGCATGGGAGAAAAGCGGCTCACGCAAGACGCGATCAACCAACTGCTGGTCGATCTCGCCGGATGCGCTAACGTAATTGTCCGGCTAAAAGGTGGCGACCCGTCGATCTTCGGTCGTGCCGCGGAAGAAATGTCCGCATTGCGCAAGGCTGGAATCGACTTTGAGATCGTGCCCGGCATCACCGCGGCCGTCGCTGCCGCAGCGCAGGCGAGAATCACTCTTACGGACCGGCAGTCCTCTGCCGGAGTTGTCTTCCTCACCGCGCAGCAGGCGACTGGCAAGGGCCGCACGAATATCGCGCGCTACGCATCCCAGGACTGCACGCTTGCGATCTATATGCCAGCCGGGCAGTATCGCGCGATTCGCGACGATCTGATCGCCGCAGGCTTGGCGCTCGATACGCCGTGCCTGGTAGTGGCCAACGCAACCCGTCCCAACCAGGAACTGTTGTGGGCCGATGTCGCGTCACTTGGATCGATCGTCGTTCCGCAATCGCCCGCACTGATCATTATTGGCTCGGTTGCGCGCGACCGTGATGAAGCCTTGGTGCGCGAGACACTTCATACCGTCGAACCCAGTATCGAGGCGGTCCTGTAGTGTCGGAGGGCACCCGGCTATTTCGTGGCCACATGTGACTCAATCGTCAGGGGTACGTCGAGCGTTCCAATTCGACCGGAGATGCGATCCATGACACCCAACCTTAGCTGGTAAGACCCCGGCGGAAGCGTCATTTCCTGGTGCAACTGCAGACCGGTGCGCATCAACGCCTCGAGTTGTGGCGGAGACAACGGCACGTGATAGCCCTCAGAGAAGCTCGCGCACTGCTGGCCTTTCGCGTCCCACGCGATGGCGACGAACTGGACTTCCGGCGTTTTCTCCGCTCCATCTCCCTGGTTCAGCGAAAGGTCTTGCATGTCGATCAGCATGTCAACCGCTGTGGGCTTACCTGATTCATCCGGCGGAACGACCCGCGCTTTCATAATCAGTTGGGTGGAGAGCGGCGCGGTGGGTTCCATCGCGAGCGAGACAGCGCGAGTGGGATCAGTATTGGATTGGAGCGGATCGAGCAAGGCGTAGTACCCGGAGCGGTTGAGCAGTTTCACTCTCGGGCGCGATGTCTTGACCGTGATCTTGCGGAACTTTCCATTCCAGTCCGCATTCTCTGGGCGATAGGCAAGCGCGTAGTAGTTCGAACCGGTCTCCATGCCATTGGCAATCATCGCGTGCAGGTCGTTTCGATTGAAGTAGGCCCGGCCCCCGGTAAGCTTGGCCACGTTCACCATCGTCTCTTGAATGCTCACGTTTTCCTGGTCCTGGCCAGACACGGTTTCGTACGCTTCTGTCTGCCCGAAGAGTACTGAGCCGTGTGTCGATCCCTCTGCGCTCATCGTCATCACTCCGCGAACGTCGACGGGATACACCGCAATCTGGGTCGCGGACAGCAGCGCGGCGGTCCTCTGCAATTGCGGCGCGTTGCTGGAGATGTCGAAGGGAAATCCGGAAGAAATCCAGATCAGGTTCTTGCGTCCCGGGACCACGGCCAGGGCGCGCGCCAGTTGGTTCAGGGCGTCGAGCGTGTCCTCGGTACGCGACTCCAAATGACCTTGTTGTTCTTCGTAGAGGAAATTTGCCACCGCACGATAGGCCTTCGGGTTCTTCATGATGCCTGACTCTTTCAGCTCGCCGATGGAATCCGACATGCCCTTCGCGTTGGAGTACGAAGGATGGGGGGAACTCGATAATTCCTGGGCTGCCGCGATCAGGACGTCGCTATTTTCTGTAAAACTCTGCACCATCCGCAGCCGCTCTCCCAGAGTGAACAGCGCTACACGCCTGCCGGGCGGCAGCTTCTTCAGGAAGTTGAGCATCTCCTGCTTGGCGTAGGTCAGGTGCTGACGGTCGGTGTTCAGCGAGTCGAACAGCAGGACCGTCAGCGCGCCGGACTCGCTGCGGGACACAAAGTTGGTGTAAACATTCTCGGGCAAAATAGGGGGCGCCGGTGCTGCCCTTGGCTTGGCATCTGACCGCTGTTCCTGAAATCCGGTAATGCGCTGCGGCTTGCCATCTTCCAGGAGAGTGAAGTCGTGCGGCCCCAGCGAATGGACTGGCCGGCCGTTGTCGTCGGTGGCAACTACATCGACCAGCACCAGCCGTGCGTTCGACTTGAATACCAGAGACTTGTTAGCAGGGGCAGCCGCCTTGGCCGCTCCAGGCGACTGCGCGTGCAGCACTGCCGCCAAAAATATGGTCAACGAGAGTAAGGCGGGGAGCGCGGCCTGGCGGGCAAAGCATTTCATAATCTAAGTAGACGTTTCGATTTGTCCCCGGACCGACGCGATTATCTTATCCTGCCCTTCCCCATGAAAAACAGCCAGCTAGCAGTGATACAGCTTACCCCCTCGACGGCGCAACTTTACTCTGTCACAGCATGATGTCACTGCGGGCAGGGACGACCCGCGGTCACTTGTACTTGCCGAACATGAAAAAGCCGGAGCGGATAGCTCCGGCTCTTGGTCTGGGTTGGCCGCTGCTAGTTGAGGGCAACGACGACCTCCTCATAGCCGCCCGCACGGTTGCCGGCCAATTGTAGTTCTTTCTGCAGTTCTTTCTCCTGTTTGGAGGTGGGGACGATCAATCCGTCAGTCCCAGGACCTCTCCATATTTCCGCCAGGAAGTACTGGCTGCCGACCCTATGGAACACCAGCTTGGCGTCCGTGTCGCGGGGATTTTCGTGCCGGGCGATTGCCATAGCCGATGAACTGGTCTCGTGGTTCTGGACCATGACCGAGTTCGCGTTTCCCATCTCCCTTACATCGTAGGTCCCGGACGGCAGTTGCGCCGAACCCACCTTGAAATCGAAAGGCACATTGGCCTTCGCGTAGGACTGAGCATAGACAGCCGTGGGGTTGAGGAGCAGCGACATCACCACCAGCGACAGGATTCCGATCAGGTTGCGTTTCATGACATCCTCCTTCACGGGCTCCTCGCAGTGGAACCCAAACTGAATTTGTCTTCCAGCTTCGCTTCGCCATCGCTGGCGGCTTGCTTTGACGCTTTTACGTAAGGCAAGCGTTGTGCCAAAGCTCGACCCAGCTTGTTGGCCGACGTCTTGCGCTGTGTTTACAACAACATAGAAATCGGCGGCCAGCGATGCACGGTCCCACCGTGGCAATCCGGTAGCCGATCGGATGTCAGCGGGTATCTTCCCGGTTCCTCAGCGTCCGCAGTCGATTCGACAGCGATTAGCCAGCAATCTCGGCTACACTGTTCATCCGGAGGCAGACTTGTCTAACCCGAGGCTGGTGGCTATTTCCGGTTCCCTGGAAGGAACGGTTCGGGCCGTGGACGGCGGAGGGCTTTCCCTGGGAAGAGACCCCTCTAACCAAGTGACGGTGGGTGAACCTGCGGTCTCCCGGAGGCACTGCACCATCAGCGAAGTCTCCAGCGGCGCCTTCGAAATCGCCGACCTCGAGAGTCACAATGGCACTTTCGTCAACGGGGTCAAGGTCAGCCGCGCATCCCTCAAGCATGGAGACCGGATTCGCATCGGGACCAGCGAGTTTGTGTTCCTTACCGGTCCTGACGACGCTTCCTTGCCGTCATCCGGGATCGGCAAAGATACATCCTATGTCGGAATGCAAACGGTTTTGCTCGATCACCGCTCGGGTCTGCCGTCGGATTCCTCGGGCATTGGTCGCATGGCGCGTGACTTGTCGGCATTTTTCAAGATCGCCAGCGTCATCAACTCGACCCGTGACGTGGACACTTTGCAGCGCGAGTTGCTGGTGCTGATTTCCGAAGTGGTCCCGGCCTCGCAGGCCGCAATCGTGCTCCAGCCGAGCGCGCAGGAGGAACCCTACCCGGCGTGTAACTGGAGCCGAGACAGAAGCGCAACGCAGGATGTGGTAATCCGCAAAGAGTGGGCACAGCGGGCGATGTGGGAACGATGCGCCGTATTGACCGTGGCATCGGCCGGAACCACGCCCGAAGAGCATGTGCTCTGTGTTCCCTTGATAGCGGTGGAGAACATCCTGGGAGTGATCTACCTCACTGCGCCGGCATCGGCAGCGCCCTTCGGCGAGGACCACGTGCTCTTTCTCAGTGCGATTTCACGCATCGCCGCGGTCACCCTGGAAAACCTTGTGAAGATGGATTCCCTGCGGGCCGAAAATCAGCGGCTAAGGGCGGACGTGGGCTCGGACACGCTGATCGGCGACAGCCGCCCAATGCAACGGGTGACCGAGTTCATCGGGCGAGTGGCCAAGGGCGATTCGACGGTCTTGATCCGCGGCGAGAGCGGGACGGGCAAGGAACTGGTGGCGCGCGCGATTCACGCCGCCAGCCCGCGAGTCACCAAGCCGTTCATCGCAATCAACTGCGCCGCAATTCCGGAAACCCTATTGGAGAGTGAGTTGTTCGGGCACGAGAAGGGGGCGTTCACCGGCGCGGCTTCCACCAAGAAGGGCAAGTTCGAAGCCGCCGAGGACGGGACCCTTCTGCTCGACGAGATCGGCGAGATGGCTCCGCTGCTGCAGGCCAAACTGCTGCGCGTCCTGCAGCAACGTGAGTTCGAGCGGCTGGGCGGAACCCGGCTGCTGCCGTTTAACGCGCGCGTCATCGCCGCAACCAACAAGAATTTGGAGCAGGCCATCAAGTCCGCCGAATTCCGCCAGGACCTGTATTACCGCCTGAATGTCGTTTCAGTTCCGCTGCCGCCGCTGCGCGAACACCGCGAGGACATTCCCTTGCTGGCCATGCATTTTGCCAAACTGTTCGCCGCGAAGTGCAAGCGCGGATTCAAGGGCATAACTCCGGAAGCGCGGTCGCTGCTGATGCAATACAGTTGGCCGGGCAACGTTCGCGAGTTGGAGAACGCCATCGAACACGCCATCGTGCTGGGACTGACCGACGAAATTCTGCTGGAAGATCTTCCCGAGGCGCTGCTGGAGGAGCAGTCCTCGGAAGTGACCGCGGCGCTTTACCACAACACCCTTCACCAGGCGAAGAAGCAATTGGTGATGACTGCGATGGACGATGCCAAGGGTAACCACATTGAGGCTGCCCGGCTACTGGGAATTCACCCCAAGTACCTGCACCGGCTGATCAAGAACCTCGATTTGAAATCCGAGTTGAAGCGACTGGAGTAAGTCGCGCGGCACGCCAACCGTGGACACAGAGCAGACAACGGCTGATATAGGGCTACTGCCGGACTCCTTGCTGCAATTGCGCCAGCATCGCCTTCGCGCTGGGGTCGTCGGGAACCAGTTCGACCAACTGTTGGGCATACGTAATCGCCGCAGGAAGATTGCCGCGATCGCGCTCGAATAAGGCCAGAGCCTCCAAGACCTGACGATCTGCGGGCCGCCGTTGGTGCGCCTGTTGTAACACTGCGATCGCCCCGTCCGGTTGTCCGCCCGAATTCAGGGCCACAGCATACACGTAGCTATATTGGTTGTTGTTGGGCTGCAGGCTGGCGGCTTTCGCCAACAAAGTCAACGCTTCCGGATACTGCTTCAGCCTGACCTTGAGCAGGCCGAGCGCATAGATGGGTTCGGCCGCGTTGGGCTCTGCAGCCATCGCTTTCTCCAGCAATCTCTGACCCTCGTCGTCGCGGTGCTGCGCGCGATAGAGATCAGCAAGGTTGACCATCGCCGGAACGAACTTCGGATCGAGCCGCAGCGCCGTCTGCAGTTCGCTTTCTGCGTCGTTCGGACGACCCATCTGCGCATACAGTAGCGCCAGGTTCATGTGGCTCTCGGGACGCTCGGCCGAAGCCATCTCGCTGGCGATCAATTCTGCGGTCGCGCGATCCAGCGCGCTTCTCTGTGCCTCCTGCAATTTGTCCGGTGGAATTCCAGCCAGCAGGCGCGCGGCTTCGATGCGAACGTAACGAACCGGGTCCGAAAGTAATGGCGCGGCGAGAGGAACTCGCTCCGGCGGCGACAACGGTTCCAGCGAGCGCACCGCCTGGCTGCGCACCAGCGCATCGCCGTCCTTCAGAGCGGATTGCACGACAGGCAATGCGGTCGGACTGAGATACGCGGGAAGCAGGCTCAACGCCGTGGCGCGAGCAATACCCGGCTTCGCCGTGTCCGTGATCAGGGCCGTCAACGCTTTCCCGGCGTTCGGCAAGCCCCGCCGCCCGGCGTCAATCGCTGCCACGAATTGCGGTTCCTGCCGGCGATTGGGCCCGTACCATTCCACGACGGCATCAACCGCCCATTGATTGCTCTTGTCTTTGTGGCACTGGATGCAGGCGTTGGGAGTTCCGTAGGCGACCGAGAAATCCGGACGCGGCACGCGAAAGCTGTGGTCGCGGCGCGCATCGACCACCATGTAGGTCTTGGTAGTCATGTGGCAGTTGACACACAACGCACCGGCGCTGTCCGGCTTGTGGTGGGTGTGCTGCTCACTGCCGAACTTCTGCTGTGAATGGCATTTCCCGCAAACCGCATTCATGCTCACTTGCGGCAACTTCGCGGTATGGGGATCATGGCAGTCAGAACAGGTCACGCCCTCGTGATACATCTTGCTCTGGATAAACGAGCCCCACTCGTAGTCTTCCTCGAGGATCTGGCCATCGGGATAATAAACGCCCTCCTCCAGCAAACTCGGCACATAGCCATCGAGGAACGGCTGACCAGGCTGCGAGTCGCTGGTAATCGGATGCCGGCGCGAATGGCACGGAGCGCAGGTGTTGATCTCATTGCGCGAGCGCGTCTGCCCTTTCCAGTGCATAGTTCCGGTGTCGGGCCCCAAACTGGCCCACGATCCGCTGGCGGCCTTTAGGTCCACCGTTAGACCGTTCGATCCTTCGCCCGGCTTGTACGAACCCTTCTTGTGGGATTGCGCCCACGTCACATGATTCGATCCCGGCCCATGACACGTTTCGCACGAGACATCGATCTCCGACCACTTCGTGTCGTAGCTGTCGTTGGCCAGGTCGTAATTCTTGCGCAGGTTAGTGGAGTGGCAGTCGGCGCACATGTAGTTCCATGTCTGGTTGCGTCCTGTCCAGTGCAGCGGATCGGTGGGCGTGAGCTTCTGGCCGGGGTAAAGATGGAACCAGCGCTGTCCGTCGTTTTCCTTGCTGCGCGAATCCCACGCCACCACAAAGCTTTGCATCCGTCCGCCGGGAAATGGGACCAGGTACTGCTGCAACGGGGAAACGCCGAACGTGTACCGGAGGTCGTAATCCTGTGGCTTGCCGTCAGGTCCATCGGTGCGAACATAGAACTTGCCATCTTTCTTGAAGAAGTTCGACGTCACGCCGTCTTTTGAAAATTGGGCGCTATTGAAATTTCCCAGCACTGTGGAGTCATTCGCCACCTGCATGGCTTGAGCATGGTGAGATGTCTTCCACGTTTTCACCTGTTCGGCGTGACATTGGGCACAGCGCTCCTGCCCGACATACGTCGCCGTGGCCGTCAGCTTAGTTTCCTGTCCGTGCACTCTGACGGACCAGCGCCAAACCGCGACGCCGCAAATCGCAAGGACGACGACGGCCACCGTAACGGCGGCTACCGGAAATGGCTTCTTGGGCTTATTTTTCGCGCGCATGGAGTCGTTGCGCAATTATCTACTGTGGAGGGAATCGTGTACAGGACGTGGCCTCGGAGCGTCGACACGCACTTCTCGGCGTCCTCAGGTCGTTATGGCCGTATCGAAATGTGGCGTATACTAGGTTCATATCTAAACAAAAATACCACTTCGCTTTTTCCTCTCTCAAAGTAGAAGGTGAAATCCTTAGCTCTCCTTACCAGTGCTCTTCTGACAGCCCACCGGGTTCGCATGCGAAACAGTGGATTTCTGTCAGCCACACACTTGTTGCGCGAGGTTATCTGGCATGATTCAAGGACGACAGCAGCCTGTGACGAAAGCACCTGGAACCAAGCTCAGCATTCTCCTGATCGATGCCAACACCGAGAGGCGCGCGCTGCGCAAGAAGATCATGGCCTTCCACGGAGTCGACATGATCGGCGCCAGCGACCTGACCGAAGCCAGTTCCATCTGGCACCGCGACCGCTACGACATGGTACTGATCGACATTCGCACCGACCACCGCGGATGCATGGCCTTTCGCGATGAAATCAAGAAAGACAGCGCCAAGCAGATCGTCGCATTCCTGGTAGGCCGGCCGAAATTCATTGATCTCGAGCCGGCGAAGGACTCCTACGTCGCCGAAGAGCATGGAGTGCAGTGGGGAGACGCGATGCGCAAGGCGATCCGCGAGAGCTGCGACTCAATGGAACAACGCAACAGCTTCGTGGAAGCAACCTGGCGGATTGCTGCTGGAAAGAAGATGAACGGCACTCCGCACAATGTCGCCGAAGTTTCCAAAGTGCCGGCGATCAGTCCACTTGATTTCATCCCGGATTCGCTCGACGCCTAGTTTGTGGCGTCTTCCACACAGCGCCTGGATGGACTGAAAATCTAAACGAAACCTCCGGCAGGAGATGGCCTGCCAAGTACCCTCACCAGAGAGATCGGAAGCTCAATGACGAAAACAGCGGTGCCTGATCCACAAGCAAGCGCCCCGATGCCGGTACAGCTCGACCACATTCTGAAGAGCGCCGTGTTTCTCAACTGGGAAGCGCTGTCCGCGTCACCCACCAGCGGGCAAGTCCGGATCGAGTATCACATCGGCGCAGCCGGTTCAGTGGAATACCTGACCATCTGGGGTTCGGCCCGGGAATACTGGAGCCTGATCTGCAACTACTCGGTCAATCCGGGTTGGTCGGACGGACCATCGTTCTCCAATGGCTATCACTCGCGCACGTTAGGTCGGTTGCTGCAGTCCATCATGATGAACCAGAACCTGTTCTTTCACGGCTGCAAGCCCAACAGCAATGGCATGCTCCAAGTCGGCGCGCCGACTCTGCAGGACACCGACAACGCCAGGTTGCGGGTGACCGAGACCTTTCAGCGCTCGGCCTGATCCCGCCGAGTTTCGGGAGCGAAGATCTTCGGGCGATACGCAAAGCGAAGTTGCGCTCAGTTCTTTGCTGCTACCGCCAATACATCATCCCGCGTGAGGCGCAGAGTGTTGCCGACGACCGATGCGCTGGACAACAGCATCGCGACTGCGGCCATGATCGGGTTCAGCACTCCGGTGATGGCCAGCACAATACTCAGCGTGTTGAGGGTACTCCTAACCACTGGCGATAATCGCGATCCAGGTCACTTCCATTGCAAACGCCTACAGCAGACTGCCTGCTACTACTTGAGGACGGCGTTGTCCGCTGCGCCGCTTATGCGCCAGTCGCGCCATGCTCGCACCGCCCAGCACCTTGACCAGAGCGGCCCGAGCCTCCACCCATACCGGATGCACCGCGCAGGCCAGGCTGCGATCGCAGCCACTGGCTCCCGGAACGCAAAGATTCAGGTGGATCGGACCGTCAATCGCCTCTACCACCGTCAGTACGGAAACTTGGTCCGGCGGCGCCGCCAGCTCGAACCCTCCGCCACCGCCCCGACGCGATGAAATCAGCCGGTTGGCAACCATGCGTTGCAATACCTTCGACAGAAAACTTTTGGGAGCTTCGCTCAATTCGACTAGCGCACTTTTTTTTACCCTTGAGCCCGGGGGAAGGCTCGCCAGGTGGACCATCACGCGAACGGCATAGTCGGCGGCACGGGTGATTTGCATGGTTCGTTAAAGAAGACCTTATTAGTCCTTTTCGACGATGGATTTTTTTACGCCGCGCGGCAACCCGTGTCTGTGATGGAACTACCTTCAGCGCGTGATTAAGCTCACGCCGGGTAGTGATTACGTAAGCGTGCTTTTCAAAATGGGAACAAGTGAATGAATTGCAGCGCTTTGGAAGGACGTTTCGGCTTCCATTCAAGGATTGAACAGGCTCGCCGATCATCCCAACGGAGGGTTTCAGATTGTTTTGAACGGGGCAACTTCAGAGCATGACTTCAGCGAAGGCGAAGGCTGCACCGTACAAGTCCCTTAGATTTGTCATTCCTCGCGGGCGTCAGCCTGCGGGGAATCTGCTTTTCGTTCGGAGTAATAGAGTGGCCGCTCTCGCCAATTTGGTTGCACCATGAATCCCGACCTCGTGCTCCTTTCGATCGCACTCGCCCTGTCCGTCGCCGCCGCCGCGATCGACGTTAAGCAGCGCCGTATTCCGAATTGGCTTACCTATCCCGGAATCATTTCCGGCCTGGTGTTGCGCAGCCTCCTTCTGGGGTGGAAGGGGACAGCTAGCGCACTTGCCGGATGCGCCCTGGCGGGCGGAATCTTCCTCCTGTTTTACGCGGTGCGCGCCATGGGAGCGGGTGACGTGAAACTGGTCGCGTCGCTCGGTTCCTTGCTTGGACCGAGCGACGCCGTCGTCATGCTGCTGGCCACCGCGATCTGCGGAGGTGTAATGGCCATCGTGTATGCGGTTTATCGGAAACGCGCACGCGTGACGTTCGTCAATCTGGGCGCTGCCCTGCAATTCCATGCCGTCTCCGGCCTGCGCGCCCATCCCGAGCTCAACCTCGACAACCCGGTTGCCCTGCGCATGCCCTACGGATTGGCCATCGCAGCGGGCACGCTCTACATATTTCTGGCCACCTATTGCAGGTGAGTTTCAATGAAGAGAGTGGCAATCCTAAACCGAACGCGGGAGACGATCCTGGGCGACCACGTCAGCGTAGCCGAGACGTCCGTACGCCGCATGGTTGGCCTCCTCGGCAAGCCCCGGCTTGATCCCGGCACCGGACTGCTCATCGTGCCGTCGCAAGCCGTCCACACCGTGGCCATGCACTTTGCCATTGACGTCATTTTCCTCGACCGAAATTGGCGAGTTGTCTCCCTGCGGCGAGCCATGCCTCCGTTCCGCATGACCGGACTGCATTGGAACGCGCGCTGCGTCCTGGAGTTGCCCGCAGGAGTAATCGCCGAGACCTCAACCGCAGTTGGTGACCAACTGGAAATCCGCAAGTTGCCAGCTTTATCAACGCCCACCGCCGGGTGATCTTGCGATGCCGTCGAGGCAGCCTCTCGCCTCGTGAAACTCACGTATAATCAGCCCTCGTTCTTTTGATTTTCCAGCTGACGCGACTCCCAGCGGAGTGCTCATGCTAAAAGTTCTTCTCGCCATTCTGATCATGATTCCCATATACGCAAAATCACAAGACAGCTCAACATCATCGCAAGCCAATTCCACCTCCCAACCGGTCAAGCCGCCCGCCGCCAAGAAGATACACACCGAAAAGACGCTCCACGGCAAGACGCTGGTGGACGACTACGGCTGGCTGCGCGAGCGCTCTAATCCCGACGTGAAGGCGCTGCTCGAAGCCGAGAACGCCTACGCCGAATCCGTCATGAAACCGACCGAGGCGCGGCAAAAGAAGCTGTACGACGAAATCGTCAGCCATGTTAAGGAGGACGACGATACCGTCCCATTCCTCAGAGACGGCTATTACTACTACACCCGGACCCAGAAGGGTAAGCAGTACTTCCAGCTGTGCCGCAAGAAGGGCTCTCTCGACGCTCCCGAGCAGATCATCCTCGACCTGAACCAGATGGGCGAGGGCCAGAAGTTCATGGCTATGGGACAGTGGGCAGTCAGCGACGACGGTAATCTGCTGGCCTACACCACCGACAATGTCGGGTTCCGGCAATACCGCCTGCACATCCGCGATCTGCGTACCATGCAGGACTTGCCCGACACCACCGAGCGCGTAGTTTCGATTGCCTGGGCGGCTGACAATCGCACCCTGTTCTACACCGTCGAGGACGAAGTCCAAAAGCGCAGCTATCGTCTTTATAAACACGCGGCAGGAAGCGACGCTAAACTCGACCCGATTGTGTACGAGGAAAAGGACGAGCGCTTTGACGTGTATGTCAGCCGCACCCGGAGCAAGCAATACCTGCTGCTGACGGCGGGCAGCCACATCTCCAGCGATGTGCGCTTCCTCTCTGCCGATCAGCCCAACGGAAAATGGACATTGATCGCGCCGCACGTAGACAACCTCGAATACTACGTCGATCACCGCGGCGAAACGTTTTACATCCGCACCAACGACACCTCGCAGACCTTTCGCCTGGTGACGGCGCCAGTTGCCAGTCCGGGCAAAGAGAACTGGAAAGAACTCGTGGCTGCCCGTCCCGATGTTCCGCTGGAAGACTTCGATGTGTTCCAGACTTTCTATGCGCTGACCGAACGCGTAGCCGGACTGCCCGTGTTCCGCATCATCCAGTTCGGCGACGGATCGTCAGCATCGATCAAGTTCCCCGAACCGACCTATTTCGCCACCCCGGCCAACAACGTTGAATTCAATACTACGGCTTTCCGCTACAACTACCAGTCGCTGATCACGCCGCCGTCGGTCTTCGACTACCACGTCGATCTCAAGCGGTCCACGCTCCTGAAGCAAAATGAGGTGCCGGGTGGGTTCGATCGTGCCAACTATGTCTCCGAGCGAGTCTTCGCAACCGCTAGCGACGGCACGAAGATCCCGATCTCGATCTTCTATCGCAAGGACCTGAAGGACAAAGCGCACGCACCGGTGTACCTGTACGGCTACGGCTCGTATGGTTATTCGCTGCCGGTGACGTTCAATCCGGCGCGGTTGCCGCTGGTGGATCGCGGAGTCGTCGTGGCGCTGGCGCACATTCGCGGGGGAGGAGAATTGGGCAAGCCCTGGCACGACGCCGGCAAAATGATGAACAAGAAGAATACCTTCACCGACTTCATTTCCAGCGCCGAGTACCTGACCAGCCACGGTTATGGCGCGAAAGACAAGATCGCCATCGAAGGCGCGAGCGCCGGAGGCCTGCTGATGGGCGCCGTCACTAACATGCGTCCCGACCTTTTCCGCGTGGTACTGTGCGAAGTCCCGTTCGTCGATGTGATGAACACCATGCTTGACGCTTCCCTGCCACTGACCGTTCCCGAATACGAGGAGTGGGGCAATCCCAGCACCGGACCCGAGTTTGACTACATGCTGTCCTACTCTCCGTACGACAACCTGGTGAAGCAGGACTACCCGACCATCCTGGTGCGCACTTCGTTTGATGACAGTCAGGTGATGTACTGGGAACCGGCCAAATATGTTGCAAAGTTGCGTACCTTGAAGACTGATCAGAATCCACTCATTTTCTATACGAACATGCACGGGGGACACGGGGGATCGAGCGGCCGCTATGATCGCATTCACGAGATCGCCTTCAACTGGGCGTTCCTGCTGACGCAGCTTGGCGTACCCGAGCCTGGAGAACATCCCAAGCCGTAGCACGTTACAATCGTCTATTCCCGGAGGCTCTCAATGCCCGTCGCCCTTCTCCGCTCGTTTCTCGCATTCGCATTGCTTGGTTCCGCGCTGGCCGCATTTGCCCAGGACAGTCCCTTCGGGCAGAACGGCCCCGCTCCCACAGGCAAGCAGCAGGCGGCGCCTCCCGCGCAGCCGGCGCACGTTCCCGACATGGTGTGCTTCGGTAACAATCCGAACTGGAACTTTCAGTTCGGCGACACGGCCGCTCGTACTCTGGGCATCAGCGAGGGGGACAAGTACTGGATCGGCAAGTTCATGTATGTCGATGGGCAGTGGTCATGGCACGGCAGCGCGGCGACCGGCAGCGGAGGCGGCTTGACAGCGACCATCACCAAGGGCAAGTGCATCGACAAGACCCAGGCCGATACCAAAGAGTTCCCTTACCAGGGTCAGGTCTATTTGCCGGAAGGCGACATCGTGAATGGCTGCTGTCGCAAGCTCAAGCCGAACGAAGCCCCAGTCGGCCCGCACGGCTACATCCCGTCCACCCCACCGCCGCAGTAGTCTCGCAAGTGCGCCGCCGTACAGGCCGCCGAACGTTTGTCATTCCTCGGCGGCTACGGCCGCCGGGGAATCTGCTTTCCGGAAGATGCAAGTGATCTCTTAATCCGCAGGAATCTTCGTTCGACCGGGCGCTCCCTCTCGGATTCTGTCCTGGCCATCGCGAAAAATCTCGGCCATATCCCATCTTTGTGTTACCCCAATATGCCACCTGCTGGTATCGTGGTACGTGAATCATTCATGAGCCGAGGTACCTAAATCTCCAATGAACAATCGGTTTTGTAAGCGCATCCTCAGCCTCACAATTCTGTCACTGCTACTCTCGCTCGGCACCGCCTTCGCGCAGAATCCTGCCGACAGCCAGAAACCAAACTTTCCCTGGATGGACAGAACCCTCACGCCCGACGAACGCGCCAGCATGGTGCTGGGCCGGATGACGCTCGACGAGAAGGTGGACCTGGTACATGGCGAGGGAATGCCGGGCTGGGGACCGCCTTGGCCGAATTACTACCTCGGCAATGGTGGCGCGGGGTTTGTGCTGGGTGTGCCGCGGTTGGGCATCCCCATCATTCAAATGAGCGACGCCTCTTACGGAGTGCGCAGCAGCGCTGAGAACGGACGCTACTCGACCGCGCTGCCCTCCGCCCTCGCATCCGCATCGAGCTGGGACCCACAGGCCGCATGCGCATACGGCGGGCTGATTGGGCGCGAGTTGCGTGCGCAAGGCTACAACATGACACTTGGTGGTGGCACCAACATCACCCGTGAGCCGCGCAATGGCCGCACCTTTGAGTACCTCGGCGAAGATCCCATCCTGGCTGGAACCCTGGTGGGCAATCGCATCAAGTGCGAGCAGGCCGAGCACGTGATCGGCGACATCAAGCACTACGCCGTCAACGATCAGGAAAGCGGCCGCAATGAAGTCAACGTGATCATCGACAAGCGGGTGATGCACGAGACCGACCTGCTGGCCTTCCAGATCGGTATTGGAATTGGAAATCCCGGCGCCGTGATGTGCTCCTACAACGCGGTCAACGGCGACTTCGTTTGCGAAAACAAATACCTTCTGACCGATGTGCTGAAGGGCCAATGGAAGTTTCCGGGCTTCGTGGTCTCCGATTGGGGCGGCACGCATAGCACGGTGAAAGCCTCGCATGCCGGACTCGACAATGAAGAGCCGCTCGACGATTTCTTCGGCGCCAAGCTTAAGGCGGCCGTGGAGTCAGGTGAAGTCTCGATGGCGGAGCTCGACGAGCATGTGCGCCGCATTCTTCGTTCCGAATTCCTCAGCGGCATCGTGGACTACCCGGTGAAGAAGAGCGTGGTGGATGTAGAAGGCGGATTCGAAGTTGCACGCGCTCTTGCCGAGCAGAGCTCAGTCCTGCTGAAGAACGACAGGAGCGTGTTGCCGCTCGATCGCTCCAAGTTGAAGAGCATTGCGATCATCGGATTCAATGCCGACAAAGGCATGATCTCCGGTGGCGGCTCGGCCCAGGTCGATCCCGCAGGAGGCGCTCAGCCCAAGTGGCTTGAGCATGTCTGGTTCCCAACTTCGCCGTTGAAGGCGGTGAAGGCAAAGGTCCCGACTGCTGACGTGAAGTTCGATTCCGGAAAGGACCCAGCCGTGGCGGCTACGCTCGCAAAATCCTCGGATATCGCCATTGTGTTTGCGCATCAGTGGACCAGCGAAGGCATGGACTTGCCCGACCTGTCGCTACCTGATAATCAGGATGCGCTGATCGCGGCGGTGGCAGCAGCGAATCCGCGAACTATCGTAGTGCTGGAAACCGGTACTGCCGTGACTATGCCGTGGATAGACAAGGTAAGCGGCGTGCTGGAAGTCTGGTATGCCGGCAGCAAAGGCGCCGACGCCGTAGCGAATATCTTGTTTGGCGATGTGAATCCCAGCGCCAAGCTGCCCATGACGTTCCCGGTCAGCATCGCTGATCTTCCGCACACCACGGTAGTTCAGCCTCCTCCTACCGCGAAGGAAATCGTAGCCGGGTTCCACACCAAGCTGACCAAGCCAACCTTCGAAGTTCACTATGACGAGGGATTGAAGGTCGGGTACAAGTGGTATGACGCAGAGAAGAAACCCGTACTCTTCCCATTCGGACATGGATTGTCCTACACCAAATACAGCTACTCGGGCCTGAAGGTGACTCCCGGCAAGGACACGACCGTCACCTTCACGGTAAAGAACACGGGAAGCCGCGCCGGAGCGGAAGTTGCGCAGGTGTATGCCGCTCTGCCTGGCGCTGCGGGCGAACCTCCGAAGCGCCTGGTGGGCTGGAGCAAAGTGCAGTTAAATCCTGGCGAGAGCAAGCAGGTCACGGTGCCTGTACCTCCGCTTTACTTGTCGATCTACGACGTGGCTTCGAGTAGCTGGAAGCTGCTGCCCGGAAGCTACGCGTTCATGGCTGGCGGATCTTCGAAGGATCTGCCTCTAACGAAAAAGGTAGATCTTAAGTAGTCAGTGACATTTTAGAGACAAGAGAATGCCCAGTCTGTAGCAACGGACTGGGCATTGTTAACGTTAACGGAGGATTATTTAGCCAATTAATGGGTGACTACAAATCACACGCCCCACGGCAGAGCAGACCGCCTTCTGATGTGCCGATTCCCGCAAGCTCGACAAATGCAAAGTCTTGCACGTTGTAAACTATTGATTCAATGAACTATAGAATCTAGCACTTGCCGCACGGTTGGTACGTGGGTATTATCGACCTATCCTTGGGATAGATTAGGTGCACGATGTCAACGGTGCCACCCCCATCGCAACTTAATCAAGTCTTCCGATTTGGAGAGTTTGAGTTCTCCGTTCGCTCTGGCGAGTTACGCAGGAATGGCGAAGTAGTCCGACTGCAGTACCAGCCTTTGCGCGTGCTCCTGGTATTACTGGAGTACGCCGGCGATGTGGTTACACGCGACGAAATTCGCGAACGGGCGTGGCCCGAAGACTCGGTTCGGGACTTCGATAACAGCCTGAGAGTCGCGGTGGCCAAGCTTCGCCAGGCATTTGGCGACGATCCCGAAACGCCCCGGTACATCGAGACGGTGCCCCGCCGAGGCTACCGCTGGTTGTACCCGGTGACGGTTCACGAAGCCCCGCCCAATGTCGTGGTTGTTGAATCCAACATGGTCGGGGTTTCCGGCGACGTAAAACCGAGTCACGGGCCCGCCGAGCCCGACTCCATCACCTCCGTAGCCGTGAAGCCTACGCGCCGAACGGTTCTGCTGCGGCGAGTCGGGGTGTCGTTGGCATTGTGGATAGTGCTGTTGGCTGCGTATTGGTTTTTGCGGCCGCAAGCTGATGCTCTCGATCCCAAGGTCCTGCCACTGGCTACCTACCCTGGGCTGGAACAGACACCTGCGTTGTCGCCGGATGGGAAACGTGCCGCATTTGCCTGGACCGGGCCGAACACAACCGACCCGTACCGCGTGTTCGTGAAACTTGTCGGCGAGGAAGCCGCCAAGCTTGTCGCCCAGACCCCGCCTGAAGCCACCGACGGCGATCCGGTGTGGACTCCCGACGGGCGTTCCATTCTGTTCTTCAGGCGCGACGGTGAGGCGTCGGGAATCTACCAGGTTTCGCTGGACGGCACGTCGGAGCGCCAACTCACTTTGGCCTCCCTGCATGGAAGTCCGGTCAAACGTGGAAGATTCGATATTTCGCCACAAGGCAACAGCGTCGTTTATCCGAGCCAGCCGCGAGGGCAGCAGCAAATCGCGCTTTTTCTGCTCGACCTCGCCACCCTCCAATCGCGTCAGCTGACGTTTCCCCCGCCCGAATCCGAAGGCGACAGCGATCCCACGTACTCTCACGATGGAAAGAACATCGTGTTCGCGCGGGGCGCTCCCGATTTGCGGCAGGTCTACGTGGTGCCTGCAACCGGTGGGGACGTTCGTCTGCTCACCGGCCATGGCATCTCCGACATGGAAGGTCTCGCGTGGACGGTCGATGACCGCGAGATCCTGATGGGAGGCTTGCAGCTTAGGCGCATCTCGGCCTCCGCGGACGGAGATCGCCCTTCGGCGGTTCCCTACGTGCCGGGACCGGTGATCTACCCGTTCTTGCGGGGCGACCAACTGGTGTATTCGCAGGCTTGGAACAACGCTAATATCTGGAAGCTGGAATTGAGCGGTTCCTCACGAGCAGAGGGCGGGCCTTCCAAGCTGATCGCCAGCACCCGTCAGCAGGCAGCCGCTTCGTTTTCACCGGATGGCTCGCAGATCGCTTTCCAATCGGACCGCAGCGGGACCTGGGAAATTTGGAAATCGAATCGTGATGGCTCCAATGCTGGGCAGCTCACCCATTTTGGCGGGCCCTTGACCGGCACTCCGCGCTGGTCATCCGACGGGCGGCAGATCGCTTTCGATTCCCGCGCCAAAGAAATCCCCGAGATTTACGTAATCCCGGCGGATGGGGGCACGCCACGACAAGTGACCAACAACGCCGCTGGGGATAAGGTCCCCGCGTGGTCGCACGACGGCAAATGGCTGTATTACTCCTCCAACCGCGACGGGTTCACCAACATCTGGAAGATGCCAGTGGACGGAGGCGCCGACCAACGCGTGACCAGCAATGGCGGCATCTACGCCGCCGAGTCCCCTGACGGCGAATATCTCTACTTCTCGCGCAGCTCGACGGATCAGACGGTTTGGCGCATTCCCGTTAACGGTGGCAACGAACAACCCGTGTCCGGAGCACCCAAGCCTTTCGGCTGCTCCCATTGGGCGATCAGCGCTTCCGGAATCTACATTGTGGACCGCAACGGCGACCTGAACTTTTATGATTTCGCTCGCCGTCACAATACAACGATCCTTCACCACCCCGAGTTCTTGACGGATTGGTCGCTGGCAGTTTCGCCCGATGGGCGAGAGGTTGTGTGGGCGCAGATCGATGCCCGCGCGTCCGACTTAATGAGGGTCGAGAACTTCCGGTAGTCCGGCCTCAGCGCGGCTTTGTTCGACGACACAATGACCAGCACACGGAAACGCAAACGATCGCGCTCTATTTGCTGCCCGGCTTGGGTGGGAAGTTCTTGAACAGCTTGTTCACCATGTTGTTCAAATTCTTGATGTTCTTGTCGGAGTTATCGGAGATGCTGTTCGTCGCCGAGCCCCGCCATAGCAACTGATGGCCGTTGACGTCGGCGATGTCGACAATCAAGGTGCCTTCTCTAGTCGTGTAGGTTTGGTACGTCGTCGTGGTGGGTCCGCCCCAGCCGTAGCCCCATCCCCAGGTTGGCCCCATATTGTAGCCCGTGCCTACGACCTGCTGGTCTTTCTTGATGCTGTTGCTATAGACCACCCACAGTTGAGGATTCGACTGGACGAGTTGAAACCCCTTGGCCTGAAGTTGCTGATTGACCGCGTCAATGATGCGCTGGTCCCACAGGCCCTTGGCGGGATGTGTACTCGGCTGCCAGGCGTAGGTGTGAAATTTGGAAAAGTCCGTACCTCGGTCCCAATCGATGTTGACTTTTTGTGCGAACACGCTGGTCGAAACCAGCAGTGCCAATCCGACAATTGCGAAGATGCGGGTCTTCATGGGTGATAGCTCCCTATGCGAACGGGTACACCCGTTCAGTTGGCGCGGCAGATTCTGCCTTCGCGTGCTGCAATCGTATCACTCGGCCTGTGCGAAGCTTGATTGCCAAGCGCCGCGAACGACGTCCGGCTTGCACCACTGCCGGGCCAGTCATCCTCACCACGTTATGGCGAGCGAAGGATGGGCACTCGTCGTGATCGACCGTGTGTTGTAAGATAGCCGCGAGTTGAGCGCCACAGAAAGCGGGTGCTGGGCATGTCCCTGGCTCTGGAATCGCGTCATTGCGGATCGGTTTACGTCGTGCGGTGTGCGGGTCGCATCATCGCCGGACAAAACTCTGCGCTCCTGGAAGAGGCCCTCAAACGTGGCTTGAGCGAGTTCACCCGCCTGGTGCTGAACGTCAGCGATGTGAATTACCTCGACAGCTCCGGCATGGGACTGATCGTGCGGTTCTTGTGGCATTCCCGCACCCGCGGCGGCGACCTGCGCCTCGCCGGACCCACGCCCTTCGTTATCAAACTCCTGGAGATCACCAAGCTCTCCGCCGTGTTCCTCATTTACCCTGACGAAGAAACCGCCATCATTTCGTTCCTGAAAGAAGGCGCATCGACCCCCGCCGAATCCACCAACACGGGACCGCGCGTGTTGTTTCTCGATCCTTCGCCTGACACCTGCGCCTTCGTGAGGGCGGTACTATCGCGACACGGCTACCGTGTGCTCTCCACCGGACTCATGGGTGACGCCAAGATCCTGCTGACTGCCTCAAACGTGGACGTCATCGTGCTCGGCCCCGACTGCGGAGGGTTGGCGTCTCCTTCCACGGTGAACATCTTGCAACAGCTCGCTCCCAAGGCAAAGACGGTTGTGCTGGAGCGCGAGTTCAAGAGCCGCGCCGCCGACGAAGCAGGCACATCCTTGCTGGAACGGATCCAGCTTAGTACCACACAGTAGGACTTACCCCCTGTCACCGCGCCAGGCCACGCGGTGGTGTTAGCATCTCCTCGCATGTCCTACATCGGTGATCCGGCATTCCGCCTGGCCTGTGCCCTGGCCATCGGACTCCTCATCGGCGCCGAACGCGAACGCCGCAAGGGAGAAGGTCCGCAGCGTTCGCCTGCGGGGCTCCGTACATTTGCCCTGGCGTCGGTCCTGGGTGGCGTGAGCGTGCTTCTCGGCGGCAATCTGCTGCTGGCAACGATGGCAGCGATGATCGCCGCGTTCTGCGCCGTAGCCTATCTGCGGACGCACGAGCAGGATCCCGGACTTACTTCCGAAATCGCGCTGGTTCTGACTGTTCTGCTGGGCGGACTGGCGCAGACCCAAACCGCGGTGGCATCGGCCCTCGCAGTGGTCGTGACCGTGCTGTTGGCCGCCCGCCGTCGTCTTCACCACTTTGTTAGCACCGTCATCAGCGAAGTCGAGCTGACTGATGCCCTGATCTTCGCGGCCGCTACCCTCGTGGTGCTGCCCTTGATGCCGAACCGCTATCTCGGACCGTTCGGCGCTATTAATCCGCGCATTATCTGGAAGATTGTGATCCTGATGATGACCATCAGTGCCGCCGGCTACATTGCGGTGCGATGGCTGGGCCCACGTTTTGGATTGCCAATCGCAGGGCTGGCTTCGGGATTTGTATCGAGCACCGCGACCATTGCAGCGATGGGAGCGCGTGCGTTGCAGGAGCCGGCACTGGCGAGAGCTGCGGTCGCAGGCGCGGTGCTTTCTACAGTGGCAACGATCCTGCAGATGACCGCGGTGCTGGCCGCGACCAGCCGTGCGACGCTCTTCCAGATGCGCTATCCCCTGATCGCGTCGGGAGTGGCAGCCCTGGTTTACGGCGGGGTGCTGACGATCCGTAGCGTGCGCCAGCTGGCCCAACCCACAGCGCAAAAAGGACGGGCTTTCAGCCTCAAGAGCGCAGTCTTGTTTGCCGGATTGATCGCAGTCATGCTGTTCTTGTCGGCAGCGCTCAACGCCTGGCTGGGCAAGGCAGGCGTTTTGGCGGCGGCGGCGGTTGCGGGTTTCGCCGATACTCACTCCGCGGCGGTGTCGGTCGCGTCGCTGGTAGCTGCGAGCAAGTTCACCTCCCGGGACGCCGTCCTACCGATTCTCGCGGGACTCACCACCAACACCATCTCCAAGGCAGCTGTCGCAATTTCGACCGGGGGCCGCCATTACGCCATACAGATCATTCCCGGCTTGGTGATCGTGATCGGAGCGGCATGGGCGGCGGCGTTCCTCACATGACCAACTTGGTCAGCGCCTCGCTGACAACCGTGCGGAGCCACGCCGGGTCGCGTCAGTGACCGCGGTCACAATCAGCGAACTCTCTCCACCCGCATTTTTAGCGGCTTCGCACCACTCCCATGGTGCTAGAATTTTCTGTTATGGCATTCCCAATAGATCGCCCCCGCCGCCTGCGTCGCAACGAAGCGATGCGCTCGTTTGTCCGCGAAACCCGCCTCAGTCCCGAGGGCTTCGTGTATCCGCTATTTGTTTGTCCGGGAGAAGGTGTACGCAAAGCCATCGGTTCCATGCCGGGCGTGTTCAACCTCTCCATCGACGAGGCAGTGAAGGAGTGCGCCGAGGTGAAGGCACTGGGCATTCCGAGTGTGATCCTGTTCGGACTGCCTGAAACCAAAGATGAGATTGCCACCGGCGCGTGGGCCGAGGACGGCATCGTGCAGCGAGCGGCGCGCGCCATCAAGCGCGAAGTGCCGGGACTGTTGCTGATGGGCGATGTCTGCCTGTGTGAGTACATGTCGCACGGACACTGTGGCATCGTGGAGACCGACAAGATGCGGCAGGAAGTGTCGGCGACCTTGCGAGAGTTGGAATCGCAGGGCAAGAAAGCAGTTGCCGTCAAAGTCAGCGCAACACCGTCTGCCGCGATATCATCGCTGGCAGCTGAAGATTACGAGATCCTGAACGACGCGTCACTGGATCTTCTGGCGAAGACCGCGGTCTCGCAGGCCAAGGCGGGCATGGACATCATCGCTCCCTCCGACATGATGGATGGCCGTGTTGACGCCATCCGCACCGCGCTTGATGCCGCCGGTTACGAGAACATTCCCGTTCTGTCGTACGCCGCGAAATTCGCCAGCGGCTTCTACGGGCCTTTCCGCGAAGCTGCCGACTCGGCCCCGCACTTCGGTGACCGGCGCTCTTACCAGATGGATCCCGCTAACTTGCGCGAAGCCATGCGCGAAATCGAGCAGGACCTGATCGAAGGTGCCGACATGATTATGGTCAAGCCCGCGATGCCCTACCTCGACGTGGTGCGCGAAGCACGTGAACGATTCGACGTTCCCCTTGCCGCCTACCAGGTCAGCGGCGAGTACGCGATGATCAAGGCGGCGGCGATCAATGGTTGGATTGACCACGACCGCGTGATGTTGGAGTCGTTGACCTGCATCCAACGCGCCGGAGCTTCCATTGTGCTGACCTATTTCGCCAAGGACGCGGCCCGTCTGCTGTGAGGTGTTCCGCTAGCCACATCGCGTAAAACGTTGCGCTTCCGTTCTTCATGTCCCACGCCGCCTGAGGTGACTGCTAGGCAATCCCTTTCCACTCTATCTGCAAAGTTCTGCAGCTTGGGTGGTGGTGACCGCGGACTTTATGTCGCATTTTCATATGTTTATGAGCGTCCCATCTTGGCAGTTGGATTGCGGCTACGCCTGTGGTAATGTCTGGTTTCGTTCAAGGCATGCTTTTCAGATGCTGGAAAAAGGTTTGCCCAAGGAAGGGGTTGCAACATGAGAAGGTTCTGGGGTTCGCTGCTCGTGGCCGTAGCGTTGATGGCCGTTTCAGCGGGTGCATCGGTAGTTACTTCCATTCCCGGAGGTACCGTGGTTCCGATACCCGCGGTTCCTTGCGGTCCGCCTGCGTTCGCTTGCTTTGGGCCCGGACCCGTGACGTTTGGCCCTGGTATCACCTGGAGTTCGACCAATGCGTTCAACCAGGGCGGTTCCGTGTTCGGCTATACGGGAGACTTGGGACCCTACCTCTATGGGACGAATGGACAATGGACCGGTGCTCTGGGACCGATGGCGGGCTTGAATGACAGCACTTTCGATTCTAGCTTCACCGACACCATGACTTTCGCGCTGCCAACACCGGCTTTTGCCGTGGGTGGATTTTTGAATTACTTCCCGGGCCATCCGCCGACCACCATCGCAGTTTACGATTCCAGTTGTGATCCCAGGGTTTCGACCTGCACGCCGATCGAATCTTATAACCTGACGTTCACGACGAGCGGCAATGACACTGGCGCTTTTTATGGGTTCCGCGAGTCGAGCGCGGTGATCAGCTACTTTACGTTGACCGACAACTACGTGGGCATCACCGGGTTTACGGAGCTTGTTCCTGAACCCGGATCACTGCTGCTGATCGGCACCGGGTTGTTGGGTGTGATCGGCTACAGCCGTCGCCATCTCGGAATGTAATTCGTAACTCGCGAAGTTTTGTTCGGGGCAGACCATCACTCGGTCTGCCCTTTCTGTTGATTAGGTGGCGGAAGTCATCGGTCTCGGCGCGGCGCAGAGTCTGCCTGGGCCGCCGTTGAAGCCCCGCAGCGGGCGGCTCGGACGGGCGATATTGTAAGTTTTGAGACTTCGAAATTGAATGGATGCGATTCCCGGAGCGCGGCTGGCCCCGGTGCAAGATCTCCATCGCCGGGCGCCACCTGTAACCGAAGGCACGATGCCAGTCCCTTGGCATTCAATCGAAACCGGAGTTTTTCCTGATTAGTATTCCGTGAGGTGCAGGCTAAATCCCGTTCTTACGGGGGGTGTGCATGGCCTTTGCGAGTTGTTCTTCGATCACGCTGAAGTTGACCGCTTCCTCGTGGGCCAAATAGCGATGGGCGGTGTTGCGCACTGCGATGCCGAAGGTATCCTGGCTCTCCTGCACTCGCTCGCAGCGTAGCACCATGGCGAAAAACCGCACACGGAGGGGTTCCGGAGCTTTAGTCAGATCGGGCGGGAAGGTCAACACGTACTCCATGGGAGTGTTAAGCAGGAACGGGCGATCTGTGACAAAAAACGCTCCCTTGGTGCTCACATCAGCAGTTTCGCTTACCGTCCAAGGTTCACCGAGCCCCCGCAGAAATACGGAAAAGTGCATGTCAAAGCGCGGATGCTTGCGACGCTCACCCGAACGAAGCCCGAGACCAACGGTTTGTTCACGGGGCAGAGAATTCGACTGCATACTTAACCTTACTTGCACGTAGCTTGCCAGATGGGGAAATGAAACTGAAATCAGGGAATCAACTTAAGTGCCTTAATCCTAAGCACTCTAGGGCTGTTCTACCTAGGAAGGCAAATCGGCGTGAAGGAGCCTTAAATCTCAGGAGTGCAAGCGATTGCGCAATAGCAGCACGAAATTTCCTACCCTCCATGCCGCGGACGGATATCGTACTGCCGGATTTTGTAGAGCAACGCTTTATAGCTGATGTTTAGCATCGTGGCGGCGCGCTTCCGGTTCCACCCATTCTCTTCCAAGGCATTGGAGATGGCCGCCATTTCCCTCTCGCCCTTCAGGCTCTTTACCATCTGCTTGAGATCAGGGTTTTGGGGTTCCCCGCGCAGTGCCTCTGTCGGGCTGCTTTCCCGAACCGTACCGCGCTCCAGTTCGGCAATCGCAGCATGTTCGTCGCCCAAAACCAGGTACCGTTTGACGAAATTCTCCAGTTCCCGGATATTCCCTGGCCATGAATAGTTTTCGCAAGCTTCGACCATTCGTGGAGAAACCGATAACAGCGGACACGCGTAGCGCTCAGCCACCTGAATCATAAAGTGCCGTAGCATCATGGGTATTTCTTCCCTCCGCTGACGCAACGAAGGCATGCTAAGTACAAAACTGCTGAGCCGGTAGTACAGGTCCTCGCGAAACGTTTTCTTGGCGATGGACTCGACCATGTTGATGTTGGTGGCGGCGAGCACACGAACATCGACCTTCACCGGGTGCCGACCGCCCAGCCGCGAAAACTGCCCGTCCTGCAACACTTGCAGAAGCTTCGCCTGCAACGCCGGCGACATCTCGCCAATTTCATCGAGCAGGATCGTGCCCTTGTTGCAGAGTTCGAACTTTCCAGGCTTGGCTTTCACCGCGCCGGTGAACGCGCCCGCCTCGTACCCGAACAGTTCGCTCTCCAGCAGTTCACTGGGCATGGCGGCACAATTCACCTTCAGGAAGGTGCGGTGGGCGCGCTCGGAATACTTATGGATCAACTGCGCCAGTACTTCTTTGCCCGTACCACTCTCCCCCAGCAGCAGGACTGGAAAATCAAAACGGGCAACCTGCATGGCTTGCACGCGAATCAGCCGCATCTGCTCGGTCGCGGCGAAGAAGTAGACGCCACGCACCACTTCAATGGAATCGCCAGCCCCAGGGGCCATGGGCCCCGGATGCTCCAGGCAGAAACGAAGTACCTCGTCCATTTCTTCCTTCTGCACCGGTTTCGACAAATAGTCATGCGCGCCCAGACGCATGGCCATGGCAACTTTTCGGGTATCACGCACGCAGGAAAGCATCACGACTTTCGTGGCTGGCCGGGATTCGCGAATTCGCTTGAGGGTCTCGAGGCCATCGGGCCCTGGCATTACCATGTCAAGCAGCACCACGTCGGGCTGATCGCGTTGTACCTTTTCCAGAGCTTCCTCGCCGTTGGCGGCGATCGAGACCCGATACGAGTCGAGTTCCAGCACCGTCTGCAGATAGCGACGCATGCCAGGTTCGTCGTCGACAATCAAGATGTGGCCAGCGCTCATGGCTCTCCTGCAGCCCGCTTCTTCTGGGTAGGTGGATTCAGCAGGCACAGAAATGAGAACTTGCTGCCAGCGCCCGGCTCGCTTTCCACCCAGATCTTTGCGCCGGCGGCCTGAACCAGGCGCCGGGCGATGGCCAGTCCGAGCCCATGTCCTTCGGCCCGCGTCCCCTGGCTGGTGAGTCGGAAGTACTCTTCGAAAATCTCCTGCTGGAATTCAGGCGCGATCCCGGGACCTGTGTCCGCTACCGAGATGCGGCAGCAGTTGGGATTGGCGACCAGCCGACGCCGCCGCTCCACCAGCGGCTTTCGCTTGATGGCGCGGCGCTCCCAGAAATAGGGCTCGACATGCAGCCACACGGTGCCGGAAGTGGGCGTGTACTTCATTGCATTGTCCAGCAAGTTCGAAACGACGTGCTGCACCTTGTACCAATCGAAAGGAAACGCAGGCAATTTTTCGTCGGGGAAAAAGTAAAACGCGACTGCCTTGTCCTGAAAGCGCTGCACCCAGAATTCGGCGATTTCCCGCAGGCATGCATTGATGTCGGCAACTTCGTACTCGATTTCATAACGATCGACTTCCAGCGTGGCGTAAGTCAGAACATTCTGGATGAAGTTGGTCAACCGCACGCCGTTGTCCTGCATTTCAGCCAGCACTTCCAGCTGCTGTGGCGTCAGTGGTCCGAGCTTCTCCGTCAACAACAGATGGAGGTACCCACCCATGATCGCAAGTGGTGTTTTCAGTTCGTGAGCGGCCGCAGCTAGTGCGTCCCGGCACGCAGGGCAGTGGTTGTCGTCCGAGAGCAGATCAATCGCCGATTTTGAGGACGCTGCTTTCTCTGGATGCATTGCAATGGGCTCCATCTCGGCGTGCTCGAAAGGGACCATTTACTTATAGCCTATTTATGCGATCAACTAATCCGAGTTGGTTGGCCACAGCCATACTTTCGACAAAACAAGCCCAAAATTTACCACAACTTGCGTCTCAGAGACCGGGAGGTGGGGGGGCAACCTAACGCACGCCCACAGGGGAGTCTCGATGATAGCTCAATCACCACCTTTGTCAATGCAAAACCGTCCTACCCGCCTCTGTCAACGCAACATTGTTGTCATAATGTGAAAATATATGCACAACAACGACGGTAATTTTCTTCTTCTCGACTGCAAATCCTTGCATCTTTTCTCGTCCCGTTTTGAGCCGGCTCTACGAAATCGAACGTTAACCGCTGTGTTTTGGCGGATTGTTGCATACCCAAGTTTGGCTGTTCATGTGCTGTTGATCTGACATAGGAGATTTAAAGTGCGCCGTCCAGTGTCTGTCGCGGAACGCCGAGACTGGGATCGCTTACCCATTTCGATCCCATTCTTTGTGCGCGGCAGAAAATTGACTGGTGAAGAATTCTTGGAATTTGCCACGGCTCTCAACCTGTCTGCGGGCGGCGTACTACTCGCCACCAAACGGTACTTGGAACCAGGCACCCAAATCGCCCTCGAAGTGCCCATTGCCTTGGTTAACAAGGCGCAATTGCCGCATTCGGTCTCACTGCTACACGCAACGGTTTTACGTTGCACTCCCGATCGCCAGTATTTTCTACTGGGACTCCAATTCGGGGAACCGCTTATCGCGGCTCCGTCGGAATTCGAAAAGGACCGGTCTTCTGCGAATCGCTAGGAAAATATCTTCCCTTTAGTGCAAGTTCTTGCAGCTTTTTAACATATTACCGTCTCACCTGCTCGGAATAGCGGTCAAAAAAGATAGAATATGATAAATTAAGTTGCTAAGGATAAGTAACTTACACGGATTATGCGCAGAAGTTTGCACCGGGCGGAAGCGTGGCCAGAAGAATGCAAACGATTTACACATCGCAAGCCACTTTGAACTAGTAGACCAGTGAGGACTACACCATGCCGTCATCTGTCACCGCGGACTTTGAAGGGGTCATGGCAGCCCAGCAACTACCCCCGGCATCGGTCATCTTTGGACAGACCGCCGCGATGCGCGAGGTACGCCAGAAACTGGAACGCGTCGCCGGGGCTAACCTCTCCATCCTGATTACTGGGGAGAGCGGGACGGGGAAAGACATTATCGCCCGCCTGCTGCACATCTACTCTCCCTGGGCCGGCGGACCGTTCGTGAAGGTGAATTGCCCGGCCATCCCTGGGTCTTTGCTGGAAAGCGAGCTGTTTGGTTATGAGAGGGGGGCCTTCACGGGTGCACTTGGAACCAAGCCCGGACGCGTCGAGATGGCACACCGTGGCACCCTGTTCCTGGATGAGATCTCCGAGCTCGATCCCGCGCTGCAGGCTAAGCTACTGCAACTATTGCAGGACGGCCAGTTCAGTCGCATTGGCTCCCAGGAAGACAAGCGAGTGGAAGTCCGGGTGGTCAGTGCCACCAATAGGGAGTTGCAACAGGAAATTGATGTGGGCAACTTTCGCCATGATCTCTTCTACCGGATCGCAGCCATGATCATTCACCTGCCCCCCTTGCGGGAGCGGGCCATCGACATTCCGATGCTATGCGAATACCTTTTGCAGTATTACAATGGTAAACTCAATGGGCGCGCGCCGGTGCTCCGTCCGGCACTATTGGCGAAAATGCAGCGGCACTCCTGGCCAGGGAACATTCGTCAGCTCGAGAACTTGATCAAACGTTATGTGGTGATGGGCACCGATGACGTAATCATGAGTGAGTTGCTGCAGGCTAGTGATCGCGATACATTCCCCGATCTTACATTTGAGGGGCCGGTTTCACTGAAGAAGCTGACAAAACAAACGGTGCGCAACTTCGAGGCGCGCATCATTCTGAGCGCGTTACATGCAAACAACTGGAACCGGAAGAAGGCTGCCCGGGCGGTGGGTATCAGCTATCGCGCACTGTTGTACAAGCTAAAGGATGTCGGCATTCCCCAGCGTCGCCCGGCGGCTCCGGCGCTGCGGGTGGACGATGACAAGGCGGAGTAAAACCCAGACCGTGGATGGAAGGTGACCTGAATGGACTTGCAGAGAAGCAGAGTTGAAATCCTCGCGATCGTTTTGCTGAAGTGGGCGCTGCTGCTCGGAGTTGTGACCGGCGTGGCCATGGCGCAAGAGACTGGAAACTCCCCCGAGATCAATGCCGCGAAATCGGGCGCACCGAAGGCGGCGGCAGCCGTTCGTCCGGATTCATACGTAATTGGGGCTGAGGATACGCTGACGATTTACGTTTGGAAAGAGCCAGACATGTCGAAGACGATACCGGTCCGTCCCGATGGGATGATTTCATTGCCGCTGATCGGGGAAATCAAGGCCGCAGGCTACACTCCCGTCCAACTGCAGGATGTACTCGCCGAATCAATGAAGAAGATGATCTCGGACCCGCAGGTGACGGTGGTCGTCGAGAAAATCGGCAGCCTTAACTTCAATATCGTTGGGGAAGTCGGACATCCGGGATACTTTCCACTGACCCGCCGCATGACTGTGCTGGACGCGATCGCGATGGCCGGCGGCTTCAAGGATTTCGCCAAGACCAAGAAAGTTTACGTGCTGCGGACTGCTGCGAACGGCACACAGGAGCGCCTGCCGTTCAATTACAAACAGGTCATTAAAGGTCAGAATCCGCAGCAGAACATCGAATTGCAGCCGCGGGACACGATCGTCGTTCCCTAACAGAGAGGCTATGATGACACGTTGGGTTGTGCCAGTCCTGCTGCTTTTGGGAATCTTATGCGGTACGTGTGCCTGGGCACAAAATGATACCGAGGGACAGGATACGGGCGCGCCGACTCAACCCGGCCCGAAGCCGGCGTACACCTATCCGGACGCGGCCCCATCGTTGGACTTTCTCACCCAGTCGGTGGAAAACAGCAGTCTTACGCTGGGACTTGGCGCAGGATTTTCCTATGACAGTAACGCCTATTCAACGGGTACGGCCACGAATCAAAATTTTTGGCTGTTTCACGTCACGCCCAGCATAAAGATCCAGCAGTTTCGACCGAAACTGTCGTGGAATGTGTATTACGCTCCGGGCTTTCAAGAATACAGCTATACTCAGAAATCCTTCGGATCTTCAAATGGCAACAATCTGTTCTCGCAGCGGGCAAGCGCTGGATTTATCTGGCAGATGTCTCCGCATTGGCAGCTCCAGGCGAATGAGGCCTACACGTTTTCTGCCAACCCGTTCGACAGTTATCTGACTACGCCAGGGACACCGACGATGAACAATCCCAACCCGGTGACCTATTATCCGCTGACGCAGTACACGCTGAACAATGCGTTGTTGACGCTCACCGACCAACTGACGAAGGTGGACACGCTGTCCTTTACCGGTACCGAGAGTCTGCGCAACACGTCCACTTACAATTTGTTAACCACCGTTCCGTTCTACAACTTGGTTTCTTACGGTGGGCGGGCATCGTACTCTCATCGTTTTTCGCCGCGGCTCTCGTTGGGCGCAGATTACGACTACAACAGCCTCGATTTTGGGAATGGACAACAGCGTTCCGGCACCCAGACGATATCGATGACCGCGGACTACCTAATCCGTCCGAATATGTCTATTTCAGGCTGGGTTGGACCGGAGTACACGGGAACCAAAACTACCGTGTTCATTCCGATCCTCAACCAAACCTTCATCACTCACGACTCGATGTGGAGCACCTCGGCGGGTGCGAGTTTTGCGTGGCACGGGCGGCGCGACTCGATTACCGCCGGCTTCGCCAGGCAAGTGTCGGATGGCGGGGGCATACTTGCCACCACGCAGGTGAATTCGGTAAACGGCAGCTATCGCCGAATGTTCACCCAGAAAATGGATCTGACGGTGGGGCTGCGCTACTTCCATGACGTTTCCACGACGGCGTCAAGCCGCTCGTTCGACAACTTTAATGCCAACGCCAGCCTCAACTATAAGCTCACAAGATCGCTGACAGCGTCGGCTCAGTATAGCTACCTGAAGATGAACCAATCGACCGCGATACTTTTGGGCACGAACAACTACAATGCCAACATGGTTGGAGTTACAGTCAATTACACTTGGAATCACCCACTTGGACGGTAAATCATGACGGAAGAATTTAACGACCAGAAATCGATGCGTGGAATGGACGAGTACTGGGCCATGGTGGTCCGCCGCCGTTGGTGGATCATCGGTCCGCTCTTTTTGGGCTGGCTGATTGTGTTTGCATCGGCGTGGATTATTCCACCGAAGTACACATCGGAAGCCGTGGTCCTGGTAGAGCAGCAGAAGGTGCCCGAGAAATTTGTGATGCCGAACGTGCAGGTAGATTTGCAGGAGCGCCTGCAATCGATCACCAACCAGGTACTCAGCCGGTCGCGGTTATTGAAGATCATCGGTGATCTGCATCTGTACCAAGGCCTGTTCTTCAGCACCCCGGACGATCAGATTCTCCAGATGCGCAAAGACATCAAGCTGGACCTCATCCAGACTCCAACTGTCCCCGGCAAACCGTCAACGTTGACCGCGTTCAAGGTGTCTTTCGTCGCCGACAAGCCGCAGATCGCGCAGCAGGTCAACACCCAGCTGGCCTCGCTGTTTATCGACGAAAATGTACGCGCCAGCCAGGAGCAGTCGCAGAGCACAACCAACTTTCTCGACTCGCAACTGACCGCGGCGGGCGCGGCCCTGGCTGCTCAGGAAAAGAAAATGCGGGAGTACGAGGCTTCGCACATGGGCGAGTTGCCGGACCAGTTGCAGAGCAACCTGGCGATACTGAGCGGAGCGCAGGGACAACTGCAGGCGTCGGTCGATGCCCGGGATAAGGCCTTGCAGCAACAGGCTTACCTGAGCTCGCTGGCTACTCAATACGATGCGATGGGCGTGACGGAAACAACTGCCGCGACTCCCGAGACGACCGCTCGGCAATTAGAAATGATGCGGGCAGACTTGGCTAACTTGGAGGCCAAATACACACCCGACCATCCTGACGTTAAGAAGCAGAAGGACACCATCGCGAAGATGGAGCAGATGCAAAGGGACACGCAGGATACCAAGTCCGGCGAGGCCGCCAACGACGTCGAAAAGTCGTCACCTGCTCAGGTCGCGGCCATGACTCCGGTAATGCAGATCCAGAGCCAGTTGAAAGCCAACAAGCTCGAGATCCAGTCCCGTGAAGCGATGATTGGCCGCCTGGAAGCAAAGGTGAATCAGTACCAGGCGCGATTGAATGCCACGCCGGGCCGGCAGCAGGAACTGTCCGACATCATGCGCAACTACGATGAGTCGAAGAAAAGCTACGACGACTTGTTGGGTAAAACCATGTCGTCTTCACTGGCGACTAACCTTAACAAGCAGCAACAGGGCGATCAATTCCGCATCATCGATCCTCCCAGCCTGCCGGAGAAGGCGTCGTTTCCAGATCGCTTTAGATTTTCTCTTGCAGGATTGGGCGTAGGCCTGGCGCTGGCGTTCTTGTTTGGAGTGGGTACTGAGTTCGTCGACGATCGTATTCGCAGCGAGGCAGACCTGATCGAAGCCAGCATCCTGCCGGTACTGGCGGAAATTCCGCCACTGCCAACGGACGGGGAGATCGCAGCGCAACGGTGGAAGCCTTGGATCGCGGTCGCCGCTGCCATCCTGGTCGCCATCATTATCCCGACAGGGATCTGGTACGCCTACTTCTGGGGATAGGGCATGTATAAACAATTCTTCGGGCTGAGCAAGAATCCGTTCGAGATCAGCCCGGATCCATACTTTTATCATGCGACGCCCCGGCATAATGAGGCCTTAGCCAATTTGCATTATGGCGTGGGTCGCAGAAAAGGCTTCATCGTGATCACCGGAGAGGTGGGCACGGGGAAGACGCTGCTGGTGCGCTGCCTGCTGGCGGAGTTACGGAAGAACAACATCGCCTTTGGCTATGTGTTCAATCCGCTGCTATCGACCACCGAGTTCTTCCAGTACATCATGGCGGACCTCGGACTGCAGTACAGCGGACGCAGCAAAACGGAAATGCTGCTCGACCTCAATCGCTTCCTGATTCAGCGTCATGCCCGCGGCTTGATCACGGCCCTGGTGGTGGACGAAGCCCAGGCCTTACGACCCGAGTTGCTCGAGGAAATCCGGCTGCTCACCAACCTGGAAACCTCGCAGCAGAAGTTGCTTCAGATCGTATTGATGGGACAGCCCGAGTTGGAAGGGGTCTTGGACTCGCCCAGCTTGCGCCAACTCAAACAGCGCGTTTCCCTGCGCTGCCAACTGCTGCCGCTCGATGAAGAGCAAACTCGCGGCTACGTCCTCTCGCGCCTGGAACGGGCGGGAGCGAAGCCCGAACCGCCGATCTTCGAACCCGAGGCTCTGAACAAAGTCTTCGAATATTCGCGCGGCATTCCACGCATCATCAATAACCTTTGCGAAAATGGCATGGTTAACGCATTTGCCCGTGAGCAGCGCAACGTCACCGCTGAGATGATCACCGAGGTGGCCGCCGATTTCCGTTTGACCGGATCCATCTCTACCCCTGAAGAACCAGTCGGGGCCAATGCCGTTCAACAACAGGAAAATAACGAAAGCGTGTTGCGCTCGCTGTTTCGATTGCTACGCACCATGGACAGTAACCAGTCGGTAGAAGAAAAATCCGTTCCGTCCGCTGACGGCAGGAGTGTCTAAAGATGAGTCGATTGTACGATGCATTGCAGAAGTCTCAGGGTGAAGCTCCAAGTGCCTCACCATTGGCCACTCCTACCCAGCCGGACTCCCAGGGCCTCCCGCTCGACGACACGGCCGCTCTCGACTCGCTGGCAACTCAGGCGCCCCCTAACGCGTCGTGGTTGAGTGTGCCCGCAGACCGAATGCTGCATCCTTCACCTACACCGGAACAGCGGCTGATCAGCATCACCAACCCCAACAGTCCGGGCGCGGAAACTTTCCGCGTCTTGAGCACGCGGTTGGCCCACCTTCGGCGTAAGCGTCCATTGAAGAAACTGCTCATCACTAGCGCCGTGGGCGACGAAGGCAAATCGGTGGTCTCCGTTAATCTCGCATTGACTCTCGCCCGCCGGGCCGGAGAGCGTGTGCTTTTGATCGAGGCCGACTTGCGTCGGCCCACCGCTAGTGCACTTCTGGCGTCGTCTCCGTTGCGCGGAATTGCCGAGTGGCACGAACACAAACTCGCTCTGCAAGATGCCTTCTACCAGGTCGAAGGCCTGCCTCTGTGGCTCCTGTCAGCCGGCAAAGGGATTGAAGAGCCCTTGCCATTGCTGGAGTCCGACGCCTTCGCCCAGATGCTGAATGCGGTCTCTGAAGGATTCGACTGGGTGCTGTTGGATTCCACGCCCATGCTCCCGATGGCGGATGCCACTTCCCTGTCGCGCCTGTGCGACGGTGTGCTGGTCGTCGTACGCGAAGGCCACACCCGCAAGCGGACCCTGAACCGCGCGCTCGACTCCATTGAGAAGAGTAAGCAGCTCGGCTTCATCTTCAATGAAGCTTCCACGGTGCAGATTGGTTACGACCGCTATTACGGAGGTTACGGCTACTACGGACAGAAGAAATCCAATGGTGACGAGGGCGCTGACCACGATTCAACGGCCCGTGCATGATTCGATTGTTCAATGCGTACTTTCCGGCGCGCACACTCCTCTTGACGCTGTCGGAAGCGATTTTGGTGACCTCGGGGTTCCTTCTGGCCGTGCTGCTGTCGGCAGGCACCGCGGCCGACGCAAATATCTACCTTCTCTACGAAAATGGTGCCGGGAGGATCGGACTGGTAGTCCTGGTCTTCCTGGTACTGATGTACTACTTTGACCTCTACAACTCTTCCATCCTCACCAACCGTCGCGAGGTAGTCACCCGACTGGTCGGAGTTCTGGGCTGCACCTTCGTGGCGCTGGCGGTGCTGTATTACACCTTCCCCGACGCCAGCCTCGGCGGCACCGTACTGTGGACCGGTGTAGTCATAATCGCCATAGCCATGCCGGTGTGGCGAAGCTGTTTCTTTATTCTCAATCGCTCCGCGCGTTTTGCCGAGAGCACCGCGATCTTCGGAGACGGTCCGCTGGCGGTTCCTCTGATGGACGCGATCTTGCAACGGCCCGAACTGGGGTTGCGCATTGCGGGGTACCTCGGCACTGAATCTCAGGAGCACGGCATTCCGACCGTCGATCCCAACGATTTAGTCGAGTTCGTGAAGCGCGAAGGTATACGCCGAATCATCATCACCATGGGCGACCGGCGAGGCAAGCTTCCCGTCGGAGAGTTGCTCAAGCTGAAGGCCCGCGGCGTCCAGATTCAGGATGCTCCGGAGTATTACGAAACGGTGACCGGAAAGATTCCGTTGGAGTCCCTCAGACTGAGCTGGCTGTTGTTCTCGCCCGGCTTTCACGTCCGGACGCCCCTGCGGATCTACAAGCGGGTATTTTCGTTTTTCTTCGGCGCGCTCGGAGTCATTCTCAGTTCGCCGCTCATGGCACTCTCAGCCCTTGCCATACGGCTGGACTCGGCGGGCCCGGTCATTTTTCGCCAGGAGCGCGTCGGCCAGTTCGGAGTTCCGTTCACGGTCTTTAAGTTCCGCACCATGTACGTGAGCGACGGCGCGAAACCGGCGCCGAAAGCCGCGGACGATCCTACCAGCAACCACATCGGTACCCCAGCGCAATTTGACGATCCGCGCATTACCCGGGTCGGCAAATGGTTGCGACGCACTCGGCTCGACGAATTGCCGCAGCTCTTCAATATTGTGAAGGGAGACATCTCGTTTGTCGGGCCCCGCCCGGTCCCCCCCCACGAAGAGGAACAATGCGCGGCGGTCATTCCGTTTTACAAGGAGCGCTGGCTGATCAAGCCGGGTGCCACGGGATGGGCGCAGATCAATCGCGGTTACAACGCCACCATCGAAGACCACAAGGACAAGCTGGCCTACGATCTCTTCTATATCAAGAACGTCTCCATCGGTCTCGACATCTACATTCTCTTCGCGACTTTCAAGATCCTATTGCTGGGCCGAGGCGGTCGCTAGGCCCTTGGACGTTCCGAAACGGGATTGCGTCCGATAACCAGTACCCCTCCCCCTCCCCTATGCTCGTAAAATCTTGAAAACACAGGGGGCGAAAGGCGAAAGTCCCCGCAAAATATTGAGCCCGTGATGGTTATCGGCAAAATATTCATAACAAAGAGCTTAGCTGGCGTGGCAGCCAGGGACACTTATCCCTAGGCTGAGTGTTGCACTTATGAATTGTGGAGGGAAGGAAAAAATGCAGGGCGAAAAAACTTTAGTAACCTGGCGGTGGCAGAAATGTAACGTCAATCCAGACAGAGAACCGCGCTGTCCTCACACCGCGGGCGGGTAGAGGTACTTCTGGAAGTCGCGGAAGAAGCGGCCGATATCCTCGGCGGGCATGGCGAGGTCCTTTACGGCATCCGATAGCGAGCCCTGATACTTCAGGGCAAGCAACGGGGCAAGCTTTTCCTGGTCGAGTTCCTCCACGCCATCGCTGACGTAGTGTCCCAAGACAGAGTCCAGAAATGCCTGCTGGCGGGCGCCGAAATTCGCGTGGATCGGCACCTTGGCCAAGGCGGCCCGTTCTTCGCGGGTCTTCGGCGGGAGGGCGTAGGCGACGAAGGCGAGCACGTCAAAGAGGTCGCTGTTCTCGGCGTCGATGATCTTCTGCATCTCCGCCAGTTGCTCGTGGCCGAAGTTCGCTTCGGCGAGCCGGTCCAACAGACGGCGGCGCGTCCTCGGGTCGCTCCAGATGCGGCGCAGTTCGTCTTCGTCCTTGAAGAACTCGGGCAGCTTGCCAAACAGCAGTTCCATGAACTGCTGCGCCGACATCGGCGTGCCGTCGGGATGCCAGAACGTTGTGCAAACCATCTGCTGGATGTTGCGGGCCTTGCCGTCGGCGAGCTTTACCCTGGCGATCTTCTTTTTCTCGCAGACGCAGGGGTGCTGGCCGCAGACCTCGCACGGCTCTTGCGGACACTCACAGGGCCGTTGGCCGCAAACCGGGCAAGGCTTGGGCGGCGTCTTCACGCACTGGCAGGGATAGAGGCCGCATTTCGGGCAAAGCTCCGGTTCCTGCGGCGGACCGTCCCAGTCCTCGTCGATGAAGTGCTCATGCGCCTTCACGAAGTCGTAGATGGTGAAGTAGTCCTTGCCGTCGTAGAGGCGGGTGCCGCGCCCGATGATCTGCTTGAACTCGATCATGGACTTGATGGGCCGCATGAGCACGATGTTGCGGATGTTGCGGGCATCCACGCCGGTAGAGAGCTTCTGCGAGGTGGTGAGGATGGTGGGGACGGTCTTTTCGTTGTCCTGAAAGTCGCGCAGGTATTGCTCGCCGAGCGCTCCGTCGTTGGCGGTGACGCGGTGACAGTAGTTGGGGTCGGCGCTGGTCTTGATCTGGTTGATGAGGTCGCGGACGAGAAGCGCGTGGTCCTGTCTGGCACAGAAGACGAGCGTCTTTCCCCGCTGGTCGATCTGTTCCATAAACGTCTTTACGCGGTGGGCCTCGCGCTCCCTAATCTCGAGGAGCTTGTTGAAGTCGTTTTCGGTATAGACCTTACCGCCCTCGATTTCGCCTTCCACCAGCTCGTCATCGGAGGCGATCACGTATTCATCCAGGTTGCTGGCGAACTGTTTGACGCGGAACGGCGTCAGATAGCCGTCGTTGATGCCCTCTTTCAGCGAGTAGATAAAAACGGGATCGCCAAAGTAGCGATAGGTGTCGGCGTTCTCCTCACGCTTGGGGGTGGCGGTAAGGCCAAGCTGCACGGCGGGCTTGAAGTACTCCATGATGCCGCGCCAGTTGCTTTCGTCGTTGGCCCCGCCGCGATGGCACTCGTCAATGACGATGAAGTCGAAGAAGTCGGGCGGGTAGTCGCCGAAATAGGGCGAGGGCTTGCCGTCCTTCACCGGGCCGCTCATGAAGGTCTGGAAGATGGTGAAAAAGACGCTGGCGTTCTTGGGGACCTTTCCCTTTTTGCTGATTTCCTCGGGCTTGATGCGGACCATAGCGTCCTCGGGGAACGCGGAGAAGGCGTTATAGGCCTGGTCGGCGAGGATGTTGCGGTCGGCGAGAAAGAGGATGCGGGGGCGTCGCGAAGGCTCGCGGGTGAGGTTCCATCGGCTGTGGAAGAGCTTCCAGGCAACCTGGAAGGCGATAAAGGTCTTGCCGGTGCCGGTAGCCAGCGTCAGCAGGATGCGCTGCTGGTTCGCCGCGATGGCTTCCATGACGCGCTCGACGGCGATGTCTTGAAAGTAGCGGCCGGGATGTGAGCCGCTCTTGTCTTCGTAGGGGACGGCGGCGAAGCGGTCGCGCCAATCACTTGCCTTGGCGAAGGTCAGGTTCCAGAGTTCGTCGGGCGTGGGGTAGGCAGGCTTCTCGCCTTCCTTGCCCGTGTGCATGTCAATGGCGTAAATGCCGCGGCCGTTGGTGGCGTAAGTGAAGCGAACTTTGATTTTGTCGGCGTAGTCTTTGGCCTGGGCGACGCCCTCGGTTAGTTGGCAGCCCCGGGCCTTGGCTTCGATGACGGCCAGCTTGGTGTTTCGGTATTCGAGAATGTAGTCGGCGACGAGGGGCTTGGCGCGGCGTCCCTGGCCTTCGAGGCGACCGAGAGTGATTTTGTATTCCCGGCGGATGCGGCTGCCCTCGACGACACCCCAGCCAGCCGCTTTTAACGCGGGATCGATGTGCTCGGCTCTGGTCTCGGCTTCGTTCATAGAGTAGGAATCATGGCAGGATGCGGAAAGCGCGATTGCGAGTGGAGCGATAGACGGCAAAATCCCGGCGATCGAGGGTGAAGATGGTGTCGATGCCTTCGCGGCCAGCCAGATAAACCAGGGCGGCGTCGGCCAGTTGAGGACGGATGTCCTGGTACTGCTTCATCACTTCGGCAATCGCGCCGGCCTCGGCGCCGGCGAGTGGAAGCAGTTCCAGAAAGCCGCCGGGCTTCTCGGAAAAGCAGCTTCTTAGAAGTTGCTGGACAGCCCGCGGATGGGAACGCAAGAGCCACGCGGCCTCGGTGATTACCGGCCAGCAGGAGAATAGAGGGCCGGGGAGTTGATGAAGGGCCTTGACGCACGCGGCATGGTGCTGGTCGACGCTGGAGAGAATGGCAACCAGCGGTCCAGTGTCCACCAGCACGCGACGCTTCATTTGGATTTCCCGAAACCTTCCATGTGGCGGGGACTGGAGCTGAGGTCGGTAGGCGGAGATTTCGGGCCGCGCTTTATACAGCCAATCAATCCCGCTTCTTCGGCCAGTTCGTAGGCTGGGCGCGCCTCGCTGGGCTGGCCAAGATAGGTCTCCAGGGCTTCGCGGACGAGTTCCGACTCCGGCTGGCCTTTGATGCGCGAGCGGTGGCGCAGGCGCTGCCCAAGAGTCTCTGGAAGGCGAATTGTTATACGGGCGGATGCCATGTCAGACATTCTAGCATAAATGTCAGACATCTCTTCGTTCATGGAGTTCGTCGTTAAATGGGAAAGCTAATCCCACACATAGTTTTCGTCAAAGGGCACGTTATGCCGTTGGAGGAAGGCTCGGTATTCTTCCTGAAACGATTTCTTGCGGTGATGCTGCTGTTGGCCGGCGATGTATTGACGCACGGTGGTGACATTGGATTGCGAAACGGCGAACGCGCCATATCCCGCCTGCCAGGCAAACCGGGCAAATTCCGGGCCCTGTGTCTTGATCCATTTGGACGAAGTCTTCTTGACTTCTTCCACGGCGTTGCTGACCGCGACGGTGCGGCCCAGTTCAAAGAGGATATGGACGTGGTCCGTGACCGAGTTGATGAGTACGGGCGGGCATCCCAAGTTTTGCAGGACCGTCGCCATGTAACGGTGCAAGGAATCGCGCACGGTGTCGTGCAGGATGGGTTCGCGGTTCTTGGTGGAGAAGATGAGGTGGATATGCAGCCGCGCGAGGGATTGTGGCATGGGTTGGAACGCCCTTTCAGGGCTTCGATTTTATTATGGGCCGATTTCCCAAAAGTATCGCGACGCCAGTCAGGACGCGACGACGGTGGGAATGGGGACACATCCGATGCGGGGGCGGAGTTTTTGGGGCGCCCTTTCAGGGCTTGGGGATTTGGGGGCGTTGGGTACCCAGGGCGTTGCCCTGGGCTCGGACTAAGACGCGCCTTTGGCGCTAAGAGATGCGAAGCATCGGACGCGGAAGCCCAGAAGGGCCGTCCTAAGGTTGGCAACGAGACAGGCGACGCATCCGACCCGGAAGCCCCGAAGGGGGCGAGCCAGGCGTAGCCCGGGGCAACGCCCCGGGACATGCACGCGAAATGTAGAGAAGCCCTGAAGGGGCGTCCCAAGGTTGGCGGTGGGGAAGGTGACGCATCGGATGTTGTAGCCCCGAAGGGGGCGAGCCAAGGGGAGCCCGGGGCAACGCCCCGGGAACGGGATGTGGAAGGCAGGGGAGCCCGGGGCAACGCCCCGGGAACGGGATGTGGAAGGCAGGGGAGCCCTGAAGGGGCGTCCCAAAGTTGGCGCTGAGGAAACGCCATCCACCACACCCCAGCCAGCCGCTTTTAACGCGGGATCGATGTGCTCGGCTCTGGTTTCGGCTTCGTTCATCGGGAAGTTCTAGAGTCTTCCAGTAATAGCCTGATGCAGCAAGGATTTTTTCAAGGCTTCAAGGGCGGCGAGTTTTTGCCAGTAAATTCCGGTGAGCCGCTTGGATTCGGCTGTAATACTTTCAATTCCGACAATGAGTTCTTGTTGATCACAAAGAGGCGGTATAGGGATCTTGATTTCTCGTATGCTTCTCAAGCTGATAGTTGGCTGCGTAGTGCCGTCGACAAATTCATCGATTTGCTCTTTGGCGTTTGGGCTGGTCAAAAAGTGATAGAGAAGATTCGAACTAATCTTTGGAACAATGAAGACGGTGTTTTGACCAAGGCAGAAACGTTCATTCGAGTTGACAAGTGATGAAACACCGTAGGTACCAACGCGTGAGAAAACAATATCGCCGGGTTTCGGTGTGTGTTTTCTTGAAAACTCTAAAAACGTTTTCTCATCGACCCTTCGTGCATTCGAGAGGTCCAATATCCCAGGCTTTATGTCTGTCACCCTGACCATTGGAAAGCCAGCCTCTGCATAAGAGGGAGTTTTATGCAGACAATCGATAAGTTCTGCAACATCCCCAAGCCGCTTCTCGACCCAGCCCTCCTTGCGCTGGGTGAAGACGGATTGGAGGTGGCTGTCGAAGAGGGCGCGGGCGTTTTGGAGGTTCTTTTCGGCGTTGGCTTTGGCGGTGGCGATGCCCTCCAACGCTTCGTCGAGGATGCCGACGATCCGCTGCTGTTCGGGCAACGGGGGAACGGGAATCGTGACTTCTTTGAGTTTGCCGCCCGATAGCTCCCGAAAGGTCGCGCCCGTTCCCAAGTCGTTGAGCAAATCGACAATGCTCCCGAGGTAGTAGAAAAGGAATTTGTAATGAATGGCCTTTCCGGGAACCAAACCTTTGCAGCCTTGGTTTGTGGCCATCGGCACTGTATTGATGACAAGGTGCCCGATTGGTGCGCGTGAAGACAGAATGACCGAATATGGGGGCATAGGGGTCGCCGAACTATTCGCCAACCCTTTGTCTGTCAGCGTTCTCTCGGTTTCGCTAACGTAGGGTGAGTTTCTTTTCCCCATTTCGGCGGGGGTAACCCATTGATGTTCGCCGTTCCAATACACGGCAACGCCGGTTTTCGGGGTGCCACCGTTGACGACTTGGCAAACAGCACCGATCGGCTGCTTTGGCCACGCGGTCTTCATAGCAGCGCCTTAATATTCGCCAGCAACTCCGCGCTCTCGGCGTCCAGCGCGGCGATCTCGTCCATGATGGCCTCGGGGCTGCGGTGCGCGATTTCTTCGCCGCCGTTGGGGTTCTTCACGGAAAGATCAAATGTCTCTTTGTCGATGGTCTTGGCATCCACGCTCCACGACTTGGGCGAATCGGCAAAGCTTTTTTGCAGCTTCACGAACTCGGCGAGGTCTTCGTCATTGAGCGGGTTGGTCTTGCCCATGTTGCGGCCGGGATCGAGCTGGTAGTACCAAATCTTTCGCGTAGGTGCGCCCTTCTCGAAAAAGAGTACTACGGTCTTCACTCCCGCGCCCTGGAAGGTGCCGCCGGGACAGTCGAGCACGGTATAGAGGTTGCAGCTTTCCAAGAGAAGTTTGCGCAGGCTGACGGAGGCGTTGTCGGTGTTCGACAGGAAGGTGTTCTTGATGACCACGCCGCCGCGCCCCGAGGCCTTGAGCATCTTGATGAAGTGCTGGAGAAATAGGAAGCCGTCTCGCCGGTGCGGATGGGAAAGTTCTGCTGCACTTCGGGGCGTTCCTTGCCACCGAAGGGCGGGTTGGCCATGATGACCTCGACGCGGTCCTTCTCCTGAATGTCGGCGAGGTTCTCGCTGAGGGTGTTGACGTGGAGGATGTTGGGGGCCTCGATGCCATGCAGGATCATATTCATGATGGCAATGACGTAGGCGAGCGACTTCTTCTCCTTGCCGTAGAAGGTGCGCTCCTGCAGGGTCTTGAGGTCTTTGGTGTTGAGGTTGGGCCGGGACTTGAGGTACTCGAAGGCTTCGCAGAGGAAGCCCGCCGAGCCGACCGCGCCGTCGTAGATGCGGTCGCCGATGCGGGGCTTGGCGACCTGGACGATGGCGCGAATGAGCGGGCGCGGGGTGTAGTATTCGCCGCCGTTGCGTCCGGCGTTGCCCATGTTGCGGATTTTGGCTTCGTAGAGGTGGGAGAGCTCGTGCTTCTCTTTTTGCGACTGGAAGCGGAGCTCGTCGATGTGCTCGATGATGTCGCGCAGGTTGTAGCCGGACTGGATCTTGTTTTTGATCTCGCCGAAGATTTCGCCGATTTTGTACTCGATGGTGTTGGGGCCGGTGGCCTTCTGCTTGAAGCCGTGCAGGTGAGGAAAGAGCTTCTGGTTGACGAAGTCGCGGAGATCGTCGCCGACCAGGCACTTGTTGTGGTCGAGCTCGCCGGCTTTGGTTTTGGGCGCGGCCCAGGCTCCCCAGCGGTAAGGCTTGTCGAGGATGGGGGTGTAGGTCTTGCCAGCCAGGGCGGCTTCGGTGGCTTTCTCCTGCTCCAGGGCGTCAAGGTATTTCAGGAAGAGCAGCCAGGAGGATTGTTCGGTGTAATCGAGTTCCGTGGTGCAACCCGCTTCTTTCCGGAGAACGTCATCAATGTTTCTGAAGGCTTGTTCGAACATATTGTTATTTGAGAGCTAACCTCTTGGTCCGATATGGTTGCGGGGGAAGGAACACAGGATTCTAACTTGCATTGTGCGGTAAATACCAGCGGGGGTGTCCCACTCATAGCGCACTTTGCGATGGGACAAGGATTCATCACAAAGACAGTGTGAGCCGCATCACTGCGCATGCTGCGGAACTGTGCAAAAGTAAAATGGGGCGAAAGAAAGGTTTAACGCCTCCAAACCGCTAGCTAAAGTTGCGGACAACTCGACGAAGGATCAGGGCGCGGCCACCGGTCACGCCCTTCGTTTTGGTGTCCGTTTTCAGGTGGGAGCGGAGTGAATCTGGGAAACGGGGTAGGAGTGCAATGTCGATGCAGGGTGAGAAGCGGAGCGCGGCCGGTTTTTTGGCCCGTAACTCCTTATTCTGGAATATTTTCCATATAACTCCTTTAAACTCAAAGATTTTGCGGCAATTTCCGCCTAACCCTATGATTCCAATAGACCGGGGAGAGGGGGTACCCACCTAACTGACCGGTTATTACCTTCGGAGTAAACGGGCAGGAATAGACGCCATTCCAGAGCTTCCCCAGTCAAGTGGAAGTGGATGCCCATCCCCTCCACGAACCGGTTTCGCTGAGAGCTGACAGCTGAAAGCCGCCAGTGTCGCCCAACTGACGGCAGAGTTGCCAGCCTTCCGGCTAGTCTTGGTTGCCGCGGACGGGATGAATGCTGCAAGCAGTGAGTTTCAGACGCGAAATGGAGCGGGCCGATGTGGCAGTCGGCGTGCACCCACTCCGTCATCATCCTCCGCAAGGGGCGGTCTGGCCAGCCATGGGATTCAAATATTGATGCTTGTCAATCGTTGCTCGCCAACCCGGCGCACACGTGTTTCTGCGGGGAGATGCAGGAGCGCCAATGAGCATGTCCGGCTTGAGCTGCGTTGAAAGCTGTCTTAATTGTCATCTGCATTCCCGCAATTTTTTCTGCCACCTCGCCCAGGACTCGCT
>Ga0097691_1000038_pt1 | contig 116979 bp, 110 predicted proteins | sample NGESurdeep072012_8_FD_72858 | JGI IMG/M metagenome (GOLD analysis project Ga0097691, IMG submission 72858) | Arctic peat soil microbial communities from Barrow, Alaska - NGEE Surface sample 210-1 deep-072012 | ecosystem: Environmental > Terrestrial > Soil > Wetlands > Peat ... | reverse complement strand
ATGGTGACGTCCTCCGCAGCGCGAAACTTCCCCCATGGACCACTGCGACGAGTGCGGGTTCACCTATGCCGACCACGGCCCCGCCACCCTCGCGGCGGAGATCGCCGGCAACGGCGTCCGGTATTCGACCGTCTTGAACGATGCAGCCGTCGACGAGACCCGCCTCAATGCCCGCCCAGCCCCCTCTGTGTGGTCCCCGGTCGAGTACGGCTGCCACGTCAGGGACGTCCTCCTCGCCCAACGTGAGCGGCTCCTCCTGGCCCTGGCGGAGGACGGGCCGACGTTCGTGCCGATCTACCGCGATAGGCGCGTGGTTCTGGCCCGGTATGGGGACGAGACGCCGGGACAGGTTGCCAGCGAGATCGCATTCGCGGCGGGGCTTTTCGCCTGGGTGCTCGACGGGCTGATCGGACCCCAGTGGGGCCGGAGGTGCATCTACAACTACCCCGAGCCGTCTCAGCGGACGGTGTTGTGGCTGGCCCAGCAGACGCTGCATGAGGGCGAGCACCACCTGAGGGACATCGAGCGGGCAGTTCGCCACCTGGGGCCGTAGATGGACGCCTACCTGCCCCACCCAACCGGCGATTGGGGGCAGGGCCGACATAATGTTGAGCGTGGACGAAGTGCCCTGCCCCGAAGCTGAGATTGACGGATTCAAGCTGGGCGTCTTCATCGCCTACGACGAACGTGGAGACGTACTGATCCAGGCACCAGATGGAAGCCGAGGAATGCTCATCTGGAAGGAAGGCCCTCCCGATTTGTTCGAGACACTGATCGAACCGGTGCCCGGTGGCAGTTGGGGGACCTTCGGTGTGGTGGGGCCTGATCAGATCACATCGAACGAAGAAGCGGCTGAGTACCTGGGTTCAATCCTGCCGTCGCTGCGCGAGCGTTGGGTGACCTGGAAGAATCTCAGTCCGTAGAGCAGCACCTACCCGGCGGTAGGGGGCACAACTTGCTGCGGCTATGCCGGCGCACCTCTCCGATCGCCACGGAACGCAGAGGCGATCACGAACGGGCTGGTGATACAAAAGGCGTCCTGGTCCTCGTTGCCATCCTCCAGGATTCGGGCTGCAAGCGCTGCCGTCTGGTCCCATTTCCCGGTTGGTTCCAAGATCGAACGAGCCTCCACCCACATGGGATGAAGGAGGAACTCCTGATCGATGTATTCCGAACTACTTCGGGCCCTAAACGACAGCGTCGATTCCTCAGTAATGACGGTGAAGCCGAATGGTCCGAAGAGGTCCTCCAGGGCCTTTTCGTCGTGCCAAGCGAACGGGGGGGGTCCGGTTTCCTCACCCAACGCCATGGAAACAGCGTCGCGTCGAACCTTGGCTTGATCACCGATTGCACCTCCTGGAATCCAAGCTGTAAGCACTAGGCGCCCGTCTGGACCAAGTGTCCGCGACATCTCTGCGGCAGCAGCCTGTTCGTCCGAAGCGAAGATCACGCCGAACACCGAGATCACGGCATCGAAGGAGGCATCTGTGACCGGGATGGCATCGGCTGGACACATCAGGACGTTGATTACCTGACCTTCGGCACGAGCTCGTTCTCCTGCGACCCTTAGCAAGCGCGACGAAGGGTCGATCGCAGTAGTTGCCGCTCCCTTCGATGCAACGAGCAGAGCAGCGTTCCCGGTGCCACTTCCGACATCGGCAACGTGTTCACCGGGCACGGGGTGAAGGCGCCTAACGGAGGCCTCGGCAGCCGGGTGCAGTTGCTCTGCAATGTGCTCGTATTGACCTTGGTCCCAATCCATGGGAAAGACGCTAGGCGGTTCCCTTCACCCGCCATCGATGTGCCCCCCTCGCCGGCGGTAGGGGGGCAGCCTGGACCTGGCAAGTTTGGGCCCCTTCCGGATGGTCTGGAAGGGGCTTGCCGCGGGCAAACCGTCTGCTGAACTGCTGAACTGCTGAACATGAAGGACGTTCAGTATCGCTCGGCAGGGCCCGAGGACTTCACCTTTCTGGCGACGATGCTTGGCGAGGCCGCAGTCTGGCGCACTGACAAGCCGACGCCGACCGGTGACCAGGTGCTCGCCGATCCGCGCTATTCGATGTATCTCGCTGAATGGCCGAGGCCGGGCGATTATGGACTGATTGCAGAACAAGACGCACCGGTGGGCGCGGCTTGGTATCGGACGTACACCGAGGCGAGCCATGGCCAAGGCTTTGTCACCGAAGAAATCCCCGAACTGTCGATCGCAGTCATTGCTTCGCGTCGGCTCGCAGGGATTGGTCGTCGGCTCCTGGTCGACCTCATCAACGCCAGTGATTGCCAGGGCTATGAAGCGCTGAGTCTCAGCGTTAGAGAGGCGAATCCAGCGCGCCGCCTCTATGAGTCAGTGGGCTTCGTCCCTGTCGAGACGCACGGATCGTCCTGGACAATGGTCCGATACGCCGGTCGATCACAGTGACCCTCTCCCGGCGATCGGGGGCAGGTCGTCAGCTCGTCCGCAGGATCGGTCATCGGCGTGTGAAGGTCAGGTGGGTGACGCCACTAGGTGACGAGACTGCCTCGCTGTTGTAGCGCTCCTCGATGCCTTCGAGGCCGTCCCACAGTCGAACACCGCGGCCGAGCAGGATCGGCACCAACACGACGTGGAGGGCGTCGATGAGGTCAGCAGCGAGGAAGTCCCGGACGACTGTCGGGCCTCCGCCGATACGCACGTCGAGGTCACCGGCGGCCTCCCGGGCGAGGTCGAGAGCCTCCTGCGGAGAGGCATCGACGAAGTGGAACACGGTGCCGCCTTCCATCTCGATCGACGGGCGTGAATGGTGGGTGAGCACGAACACCGGCGTGTGGAACGGCGGGTTCGGCCCCCACCAACCACGCCACTCGTCGTCGGTGCCGACATCGGTCCACCCCCCGGTCTGCGGGCCGAACTTGCCCCGGCCCATGATCTCGGCGCCGAACCCGACATTCAGGCGTTCCGCGAACGCGTTGTCGACGCCGGTCGAGCCACCTGGCTGACCCATGATGATCGAGTGCCCGAACTGGGTGGTGAACACCCAATCGCTTAGACGATGGCCAGCGTGCCCGAATGGTGCGTCGAACGTGAGGCCTTCGCCGGTCCCGAACCCGTCCAGCGAGATCGAGAAGTTGTGGACACGGACTTGGGACATCGCTTCCTCCAAAAGGGAAATGTTGTGATTGCAATATGCAACCGGTTGCGATTACTGTACGCAGAAGCAGTGGTGGATTGCAAGTACTTTCGGAGGAGCGTATGGATACCGCACCACGCTCGGGATGCCCGATCAACGCCGCCGTCGAGGTGCTCGGCGACCCGTGGGCGATGCTGGTGCTGCGCGACATCATGTTCGGCAACCGCCGCCACTTCCGCGAGCTGATCGCCGGTTCCGAAGAGGGCATCGCCACCAACATCCTCGCCAGCCGCCTCAAGCAGCTCGTGACCGCCGGTCTGCTCACCCGCGACGACGCCCGCCGTGGGCAGCGGGCGGCCTACTCGCTCACTGAGGCGGGCATCCAAGTGCTCCCGGTCATGGTCGCGCTTGGCGACTGGGGCCTCGCCCACCGCGACGGCGAGCGCCGCCTGCAGGTTCGAGCCGAACTGCTTCGCGACGGGGGGCCCGAGCTCGTGGCGGCGATGATCGACGAACTGCGCGAACTCCACCTCGGCGTCCCGCGCCCTAACCCGGACGCACCGCGTGCCAGCGATCAGCTGCGTGCCGCCTACGAGGCCGCGGTACTCGACAAGACGACCAGCAAGGTCGCCGGGAGTTGACCGACCTCGAACTCATCGATCGCACGAGATCGTCGACTCGGATATCCGGCCCCGACCTCCTCTCTAGAAGCACGATTCCGCTGAGCGAAGCCGGGACGCCTACCCCCGAAGTGCCTTGTCCTCAACCGCTCACCGACCCGCGGAATCACGCCCGCCAGTGCAGCCTGGACGTGAAGCCCCTGATCCACATGTAGCGGTTACCGAACCACGCCCGACCCCCCAGGCCCAAGCGTGTTGAACTTCAGCTGCCAGAGGGCCTTGTGGAGCGGTCCAGCCGTGTTCGCCGGACCCGATGGAGTGCGGTATATGGGACCTTTGACTCTGCGTTCAGGCTCACCTTCCGCCGATGAAAGGCGAGAGACACCGATGGAATCGCGAAGGGTGACAAGGAGCCAAGAAGCAGGCAGGGCCGATTGCAGTGCATCGGTCGAAATGAGCGATAGCACCCCACCGGGCAGGATGGGAGTCCGACGATGATCAGGTGGATTTGGGACAACAAGGGAAGGCTCGCTGATCCCCTAGTGGCGGCGGTGGCGCTCGCAACGATTGCCACATACACATTGGGTGGATTTGGTCCCGGGATCACCAACACCACGAGCGCATTCAGTTCGGCGGCCATCCAGCTGGAGGAAAGCAACGGCGTGACCACCTGCTTCACTACGGGATCCAGCGCAGGCGGCACGGTGTCGGCAACGAACACCAACAACACCTGCTCCATGAATGCGCTCGTTGGTACCCTCGACCAGGTTCCCGGAGGCGCCATCCTCAACACCACGCTCACCGTCACCAATGTGGGCGACCGCAGTGCGACGGTGGCTTCCATGAGGACCGGTGCATGCGCGGCTGCCGCGGCATCGGGCAACGTCGGGTACACCGGTTCCGACACTGCCGGCTTCTGCGGCAAGGTCGATGTAACGGTTGCCAATACCACGGTGGGTGTGACCGACAAGTGCATCTTCCCCACCCGGGCCGCCAGCTGCCCGGCACTGTCGAACGCCAACACGCTCGCCGGCCTGTCCGGCGACGCGTTCAATGCCGTGCCGCTGTCCACACTCGCGGAGGGGGCTTCGGTCACCTACGTGGTGTCGGTCCAGCTCGACGCCTCGGCGACGAATGCGGATCAGGGCCTGACGGCAACCGTGCCCTTCACCTGGAGTATCAGCCAGTAATCGGACCGGTGCCGGGCCATCATCACGAATGACACCACTTACACAGCTGTAGACAGGGGCCAAACGGTGTCTGGTGCCTCGACGACGCGCTGAAGCTGCTTCTGGGCCGACGAGGTCAGACCTAGAACCAAGGTCCTGATCGAGCCGGTCCTAGACGACTGAAAGGGTCTTTCGGCCCGTTAAGTCAATGCCCCACTCTGCCGATCGAGGGGGTACGGGTTTGATCACCCTCGCTTGTGGCTAGTCACGATGCCCCCTCGATCACTCAGCAGATGTGTACGTGGGGGCATCGCCGCGTCTGACGACGGGTACAGATACCGCGCATGGGTCCCGTCGAGCAAGAGGAACCGACACCCGATGCTCCGGGCCCGGCAATATCAGCCCGGAGGCGCGATCTCGAAGAGACTGCGACCCTTCAGAAGTTGCGGAGTCCAGTCACGAAAGTCTTCCTCGCGAGCTGCGTATCCAACTTGGACACCGCCATCGCCCAGCCGTTCTCCCACGTAGACACCAATGACATTCCAGGACGCTGTACGGCGATGCTTCAAGATAATCGGACTGCCGGAGGCACCCGGGCCCGCAGAGGTACTGAGTTCGTAAAAGTTCTGCCCTTGAATGGCAGGCAGTGATATTCCCGTCATGCGTCTGCGGATGTATCCCTCGATGTAAACGAGATCTGGGCGCTCCTGACTCTGTCCGCCTTCGACAATGTCATAGAGGACGTCCTCCGGATACGCCCACTGCTGATAGGAGCAGCTCGCATTCTCAACCGTGCCCGCCATACGCATGAACGAAGGTTTCCAAGTCTGCTGTTCGAAGTCCATCTGGAGAACGGCGATGTCCTCGGTGGGATGTATCTCGGCGCCGACGGCTTGAATCGACCACCATCCACCCGTTTCAGTAACGAACGCCCCCGCAACTCCGCGCCGTGGGTCAGATGTCGATGCTGCTAGATCCAACACGTTCTGACCCACATGGCCTGCCGTTATGGCGATCCCTGCCGCCCCCACGAAGAACCCTGTCCCGAGAAGGCCCCGATAGCGGAGGTTGAGTCCATCGGCCTCGACCAAAAGGAGCGGGAAGATGAAGTCGCGAATCTGGTCATCGGATTGAGCGAACATCGGGCGATGCTACCGAGACATCTTCGTTCAAGCCCTTCTGGACCACCTCCCTGCATGTCGTTGCCGACGTCCTCGGTCATTCGTAGATCTCGGTCACAAAGGACGTTTACGGTCACCTCGTAGCGAGCGAACGGAGATTCGCATCCGACGCAATCTCCTATGCAACCTATGAAGCCCAACAGCTTGGCGACTCCGGTCTAAGAAGCCCGGGCGATCTGATCGACCATGATCTGCCGAACCCTGGTCTTGGTGAGCTTGCTCCACGGGCCCCCGTGCCCGGTGCCTACCAGCCAGCGCCCAGTTGCGCCATCGCGTCAAGGATTTGGCGTTCCGTCGCAGACAGATCGACGAACTCCACTCCCACTCGGGTCCTGCCGGGATGTAGGCGGCTCGCGTGCCTGACCTCTCCCTCTAAGCGGATGGTCACGGCGGTCCCGATAGGTGCGGTGGATTCGACTACCAGGCGGCGCCCGATGAGGTCGTCCGCCAGCGGGTCATCGAGTTCAAGGCCCACCCCGGCGATGGAGATCTCGATTATCTGACAGGTGTCCCAGGCGGTTAACTCGTCGTCAGCCAAATGCCACTTGCCGGGCCAGCCAGTGGCTAACCGGGGCGTGCGCCGACGAAACTCATTGCCTTCGGAGGGTGCCATGGCTCAGGTATAGGCGCTCATGCGGACGCGCCACATAGACAGAATGAACCGTCCGCATAGGCAGAATGAACCGTTCTGTGTTTTCCGGAGGCAGGGTTCGCAGACTGGCAACTACCATCCTGCGGCCGGACCCGCCGAGCAGAAGGACCCGCCTCCCTCTGCTCCGGGTCCGGCTCTCTCATGATCTGAAATCTGACGCTCCCGGGGCTAGGGTCCTAAGTCCTGTCGGGAGCGCCGGGCCGACGGCCTAAGGCCTACGGTCCGTCCCAAAGGGTCTTTCGGCCCGTACAGTCAGTGGCCCACCCCGCCGATGGATGGGGTACGGGCCGATCACCCCGCGAGCATGACTAGTCCGATGCCCCCTCGATCACTCTTCAGATGTGTACGTGGGGGCATCGCCGCGTCTGGCGATGGGTACGGTTCCCTGGGGCGGTTCCAGGCGACCGGATTCTCTCGCCACCCAATGGTCGTGACTCGGAATCAATGGTCGCACTCTTCCTTCCGGCGCAATCAAGCGGTGCCGGCAGCCTCCAGGTCGGCCATCTCGTCGAGTTGAGCCTGGCCCTCCTTCAATGCCAACTCCCGCTCCTCATCGGTCATCTTTTCCCACTCGGCGTCTGACGCTCGTACGTAGAGATCCCACCGCCACTTAATCTTGACCCGGCTGGTGTCGAACTTGTTACCACCACGCACCTTGGCCGGGTGGATAACAATCGATTCCGATTCCAGAATCGTTTCCATCGGTTCCAGAATCGTTTCCACTTTTCCATTCCGTCCCCCCCTTTAGGGGGGCGGAGGAATGGAATCGGAATCGGACGGAGTATCGAGGGAAGGACACGCGTCATGGCCGGGGTCGAGGTCGTAGAGGTTCTTGTTTCCCTGCTTCAACATGGTTAGTGCCATCATCGGATCGTCCACCATCTGGTGTAACACTCGACCCTTCTGATCCGCATTCCCGCTCACCTTGCTGAGTAGTCGGGACTGTGTCATGGGTGCCATCCCAGTCCGATGAGCATCCACTAAGGCGTCGAGGAATCCCCGCTTCATTGCGGTGACCTTGTCCATTGCGGCCACCGACGAGGTGAAGCTCGGCGCCACAGAGGTCCGCATTCGAGGCACGAGCGATTCACCCACCGGCTCCAGACTGATCGAAATCGGGTCGCCGGCCTCGAAGTTCTTCTGTTTCTCGATGGTCAACGTCAACGCGGCGACGCCAGCACCATCGAGCAGGATCTTGGTGTTTACTGCCCCGGTCAATGCGCCAGACCCGCGATCCGAGGCGCCATTCTTGGTTGTGTGATGGACGACCATCACGGCGGTCCGCAGACGAATACCCAGGTCATCCAGGGCTGCGACAACTAGGCCGACGTCCTTCGCCGCGTTCTCGTCACCACCCGCCATTGAGCGCGCGTAGGTATCGAAGACGATGAGCCTCGGGTCGACACCGATCTCCTCGGCTGCAGCGATGGTCTCCTTCATGGAATAGGAGTCCAGAAGATTCACAGCCTGCTCGATGACGTACAAATCCTCAGGGGGCTCATCGAGACCGAACTCGACCATCAGCGCCCCTAGACGTTTGGCGATCCCCCCGACCCCCTCCGCGGCGATGTAGATCACGGGTCCCTGCACCACTTCATGGTCGAGCCATGGAAGGCCTGCTGCAATCGCGACGCACCACGACAAAGCGACGAACGTCTTACCCGCACCAGAGGTGGCATAGAGCATCGACAGGCTCTCGACCTCCAGAACGCCGTCGATCAAGTACTGGGGATCAGGCCGAGTCATCAGTTCCGACGCTGGGGTCAGCCGAATCGAGCGACCACGAACGTGCCGTTGAACCGCATTGACCCACCCGTCCACTTCGTAGGAATCGTCGGCATACTTGCGAAGTTTCGCGACGATCGCGTCGAAGAACGGCTCGTCGTGCTTAGCCACGATTGCAGCGGCTGCTACCACTGAGCGATCGAAAGGGCCGGCGGCCATGAGCAATCCTGAAGCCTTCACGGATTCGAGGAAAGCACCAACAATCTCCTTCGCCTCCTTCAGGCCATTGTCACCGTCGTCGAGGGGTGGCACATCAGAGTCTTCGACCGGTGCCCGCGTGCGACCAGGGAGCGTATCGGCGCCCACGATGTCAACGCTTCCCGCGGCGGGCCTGAGCCGACTTCAGGGCCAGACGAGTGAAGTAGGCCTTCCGAGCATGACCAGCACGACGCAGACGCTCTGCCTCCGGCAGAGTGCGGTCGGGGTCGACCTCGTCCAGGAAACGCTCCTCGAACTTGTCGCGGGCGGCGCGTGTCCGCTCCTTCGGATCGTGTCGAGAATGGCTGACGTGGGCAGCCAAGCGGGCGCGCATCGAGCGCTCAGCAGGTGTAAGTGAGTCGGGCATGGACGGACAACCTCCAGTGGAGTTGTCCCGTGCCCGGCGGGAAGAGGGGCGACACACCCGAGGCATCTTCAGCTTCTGAGCACAGCGTATCGTGAAGCACAGCGCTCACGCGCGGCCATTACCCGGGCGGGATTTCCCTGTACACCTCCGACTTGCGCGACCGCTTCGCCACCCGAGCCAGTCTCGCGATGGCTGATTCGTTGAGCTGCCACGATCCGTGATCACGACACCACGCCGGGAACCGCTGACCCGGGCGCCCAAGCAACACGGGTTGATCTTGCATCATGAAGTCGTCCGCAAGTCGATGGTGTGGCGCCGCGGTCCACGTGCTGTTCTTCTCGACATCCAGGAAGCCGCCCTCATCGTCGTCAGGGTCTCTCCACTTGACGACTAGAACGTCGCCGAACTCGGTGAACCACACTCCTCCGACAACGGGCCCTCGATGTCGACCGCCGTGGTCAGCGCCACAACGGATCTCCACATTCGGCCTGCCGTCGCCTCGGGCGTTCATGGCCCGCACGGCAGCATGTCGCGCTGGGGTGAAGGCATATTCGGGGATCTCCCCTTCGTCCGACATGTTCTACAGACGGTCCCCAGGAGCCAACCGACGATAGGACTCGCGTGCCCGTTCGTCCGCTGCGCTCGCCCCATACCGGTTGAGCATCTGCCGGGACCGCCAGCCGAAAAGCCGCATGGCATCACCTTCATTCCCGCCCATCGCCAGCCAATTGTGAGCGGCCGTATGTCGCAGTTGGTGGGGATGCACTTGATCGATACCAGCATCGACACACCGGCGACGCAGCATCTGGGCCACTCCCGAATCCTGCAATGGCCCTTTGGCGCCGAGCCAGAGCATCGGCGAGGACACCTGCGAATGTCCCCTCCGAACCCGGAGGTACCGATCAAGTGCCTGGCCCGTTTTGGCGCCGAAGGGCACGGCCCGAGGTCGACTGCCCTTCCCCAACACGACCAGCACCTGGGTCTCGAAGTCCACATCGTCGAGCCGCAGGTTGGTCAACTCACCCAGTCGAATGCCGCAGTCGATGAGTACCCGGAGGATGGCAGCGTCACGACGCTTCTCGAATTCCTTGCCCTCGGTGGTCTTCAGCAACTTCTTCAGATCACCGTCTGACACGACAGGAACGGGCACTTCCGGCACCGTTGGCGGATGCATGTTGGACATCGGAGACGAGGTGATCTCTCCGTCTTCGACGGCCCACCGGAAAAACTGGCGGAGATCGCCGTAGCGGACATGGGCCGTCTTCGGACGCCACTTCTCCAACTGATCGGCGATGAACGCTTCAACGTGCTCCCGGTTGATCCGGTCGATCTCTGTGGGCATGCCCATCTCGATCAAGTAGGCCCGAAACAGGCGCACGGCCTCGACATAGCTCTTGATAGTGCGGGGCGAGCGGTTTCGTGCTCGCAGGCTCAACTCGAAGCCCCGCTCCAACTCCTGAAGGTCATTGATCGCCGATGCCGTGCCGTTGCTCACAGGCATGAACTTATCAGCTGTGGATGCGCTGTGCAACGGTCGTCTGGTTGATTCTCCCTGGTAGTGGGCGCTATCGGACTCGAACCGATGACCTGCTGGTTGTAAACCAGCTGCTCTAACCAACTGAGCTAAACGCCCGAGGCCCAAACGCTACTGCGCCCCCGCCTCCAGGAACTCCGCCAGCAGGGCTGGTGTGGCCGCTGCGAACGGGGCGCGGCGCTCAGTATGGGACAAGGTGACGAGGTCCCTTCCCTGGGCCTCACCGAGGACAGCACCGGCCTCGGTGCAGACCAGCATGCCGCCAAGGTAGTCCCAACTCCCGAGCTTGGACCCACCGACCACTCCGTATCCGTCGAGCACGCCTTCAGCCACCGCGCACAGGTCGAGGGCCGCCGCCCCGAGGCACCGGTACTGGAGCCAGCCGAAGTAGCGGGGTGGATACCCACTGAACGCCACGATGGCGTCGCCCAGCCGCTCACACCCTGAAGGTCGGATCGCCACGCCGTCCTTCCTGGCGCCCCCGCCCCGGACGGCCTCGAACCGCACCCCCGAGGCCTGGTTGACCACCAGGGCCGCCCGGGCACCGTCGGCGTCAACCGCGCACAGGCTGGTGGCGAACCACGGGATGCCCTTGGACGCATTGGTTGAGCCGTCGACCGGGTCGATCACCACCACCAGATCCCGACCGAGGTCCCTGGTTCCGGACTCCTCCGACAACACCCCGACGCCGGCCGCCTCGAGCACGCCGAGCGCCGCGGCGTCGGCGGCCAGGTCGTGGCGGTACTGGTCGACCTTGGTATCGGCCAGTCCCCAGTCCTCGAGGTCCCCCAACGCGTCGGCAATGGCAGTGGCGGTGGCGTGCAGCACCTCGAGCAGGGTGGCGTCGTCCATGTGGCCGACGTTACCGGAGGGTTCCCGACGCACCGTGGCCCTGCGTCGTCGCCGGGTACTCAACGGGCCGGTAGGCTCGTAACCCTGTGGCAGTTATCGATGTGGCCGGATACGTCGCCGACCTGAAGGACCATTCGGTCGATCACGGATTCCACGTGCACGACGAGCGCCACTTCGTCGAGACCTACTCGCTGCGCCAGGTCTGGGAGGTGGAGCTCCACCCAGAGGACGGCTGCGGCGGCCCCCTCGACCTCCATCTCGCCCTGGAGGTGGACCCCCGGACCCTCCTGTCCTTCGAGGACGCCGTGTTCGGCCTGCCCGAAGACGACGATCCGCCCGACGAGTTCCACTTCGCGTTGACGTTCACCTGGGCACTTCCGCCCCTCCCCCACGGACCCGACCTGCTCCGCCTCGCCATCGACCTGGCCGGCGTGGGCGGCATCGAGCTCCCCCTCGAAGTGTCGGCCATCGACTCGTATGCCTCGGCCACCGACGCCGCCGAACGCCGGCTCAGCATCGTCGCCCGCACCCCGGTGTCCCTGGCCCGGGTACTTACCGGCGAGGAGATGATGTGCGACGTGTTCGACCGGTGCCTGGCCGTCAGCCGGTACCTCCTGGACTCGGCGCCCAGCTGGCTCGGGTGACCCCCAGGCCACGCTCCCGGCTGACCCGTCTATGCGCCGGGCTCGCCGCGGTCGTGGTGGCGGGTGGAGCGCTTACCGCGTGTGCAGCCAGCGCCGAAAGCCTGGCCATTTCCTCGTGCAAACACGTGAACGCGTCGCTCGCACTGCTGACCAAGGCCGACCACACCGCCGACCCCACGGCCGCGGCCAAGCTCCGAAATGAGGCCTACCTGGCGTTGCTGCCGGCCCTCCCCATCGCCGCCCAGGCCGCCTACCACGACATCCAGTGGGAGCCATTGGTGACCACACTGTCGGAGATCAACCGGGTGCCCGAGTCGGTGCTCGTCCCGTCATTGCACGCCCAGTGCCAGAGCGCCGACAACTCGGTGTTCAACCAGCCCCCACCTTCGTCGTCCACCCCCGGAGGCTGAGCCGGGCCGTGGAGCCGTCCCCCGACGGTCAGTACCTCAGGGCCCCCGGGTCTCCGGACCCGCCACCACGCCGGACGCCGAGACCGAGGAGTGGGACGGACCGGTGGTCGGCGTGCTGGGTGTGACCAGGCTGCGGCCGGCCATCTGGAGGTGTCCGACCTGGACCACGCCGGGCAGCAGGTGGCCGGCCAGCCACTGGCCGGCGGCCGGGGTCGGGACGATATGCACGCCGTCGCCGTCCCGGATCTGCACACCGTCCTGGGTGGTCGAGTAGACGCCCCCGCGGCACACCATGGAATTGAAGTCCTCGACCCGTACCGTGGCCGGGTGTTCGGCGGCCACCTCGCGGAGCAGCTGGTTATACCGGTCGAGCCGGGCCGGGTCGTCCTCCGGCCACGGCATGCCGTTGGGCTGCTCACCCGAATTGAAGCACGGGGTGGTCAGCAGCACCACGTAGGCCCCGTCCGCCGAGCCCACCTGGACGGCCTGCTCGAGCGAACCCTTCACTTGCGCGTCGAAGGACGGCTGGCCGATGTGGGACCACGCGCCATCCACCAGACGGTCCATGACCTCCCACCGGCCGGCCAGCACCATCACGACATTCGGGCGGAACTGGGCAACGTTGCCCTGCCACAGAGCCGGCCACTGGCTCGAGGCCGGCGCCGACGAGTCGCACGAGGTGGCCATGGGATCGGGCACCCCGTGGGCCCGGTACCCGGTGCTGCGCATCACGCCGCACCCCACGATGGCCCCGTTGTCGATGTCGACGTTGTAGGTCTGCTGGGGCTGGGAGGCCTCGAGGGCGAACCCGAGGCGCCAGGCCACCGAGTCGCCGAGCACAGCCACCCGCACCGGGGCACCGGGCGCGGCAGTGACGCTGGCCCGGTAGGTGCCCGCCGCTTCGGCCGCTGACGGCAGGGTGGCGACAACGGTGACGGCCACCACGCCGAGGAAGGCCCCCGACGTCACCAGCCAGCCCCGCCACTCGGCGAGCGAGGTCATGCGTCCTTGGCGGATGGGCTGTTCGACCAAGTAGAAGGAGGCGGTGGCGATGACCATCGTGGCCCCCACCCGCACGGCCAGGAGCGGCAGGCCGTAGAGATGCATGCGCTCGGCGTCCACGAAGGTGAACAGGGGGAAGTGCCACAGGTAGATGCCGTAGGAGATCTTCCCCACATAGACGAAGACCCGGTTGCCCAGCGCTTTCGCCAGGCTGCCCCCCTGCGCGGTGACCACGGCGAAGATGACGACCGCCACGGCAACTGCCACGGCAAGCTCGCCGCCGGCGAACAGGAACCCCGTCGGCCCGTCGAGCCGTCCCCACAGGGCCAGCAGCCCGAGGAGCGCGGCCCAACCGAAGAACTGGGTGGCCAGGCGCGAGGTCGTGCTGCCCAGCTCCCACGCGGCGATCGGCTGCACGCTCCGGCCCCGTTGCCGCGGGGCGTCACGACGGCGGACCGTAGGTGCACCCAGGCCGACGGTGCCCGCCGAGGGATGGATCCGGGCCAGTTCCAGCTCGGCCAGGTCGGGCACCGGCAGCGGCACCGCCCGGCGGTGCCGGGCCCACATGGTCAACCCGACGGCCAGCACTGCCCCGACCAGGATGTCCTGGCTGCGGGTGTCGGTTCCTTCGTACAGGCGGGTGACCTGGGCGTGGTGCAGGTAGGACCAGCGCATATCGACCGCCGAAGCCACCACGCCGACCACCGAGGCGACCAATACCGGCCACAGCTGGCGTGACGGTCGGAAGCGGCGTCCCAGGTGGAGGAGGACCAGGACGACCGGGGGCCACAGGATGTAGAACTGCTCCTCGATCGACAACGACCACATGTGGGAGAGAGGTGACGGCTGGGAGGACAGGGCGAAGTAGTTCGACCCGCCCACGATGAAGTGCCAGTTGGCCACGTAGAACAGCGTCGACAGCGAGTCGAGGCGAAGGCTGGCGAACTCCCCCGGGGAAGCGAAGAAATGGGCGTAGGTGGCTACGCCGACGAGCAGGAGGAGCAGGGCCGGCAGCAGCCGCCGGGCCCGACGGGTCCAGAACTGGCCGAGCCGGATGGTGAGGCGACGGGTCCACTCGCCGAGCAACAGCGAGGTGATGAGGAAGCCCGACAGGACGAAGAACATGTTCACGCCCAGGAACCCGCCCGACGACAACGGCGCCCCGCCGTGGTAGAGGAGGACACCGACGACGGCCACCGCCCGGATCCCGTCGAGTGCCGGCACGAAGCCGAAGTTGATGGTGCGCCCCCGTGGCGCAGGCGGCCTCGTCGGCACCGTGGTGGTGGTCACGACGGTCATCGGCCGCGGCCCCCCGGCAACGGGGTCAGGACCCCGTTGCCACGGGTGGATCGGGTCATAGGCTCACCATGATCGCAGATGCGGGCCCGGCGGGACATCTCGAATCGTGACCGTGGAATTGACAGGCGTTGCCGCCGTTACCGGGCGCCGGAACGACCCGGGACCACGTCCACGGCGCGCCCCGGATGGCCGGCGTCAGATCGACGGGGTGTAGCCGGCCGGCAAGTTGATGGTCTTCTTCTCGAGGAACAGCTCGAGGCCGTCCTCGCCGAACTCACGGCCCACGCCGGAGTCCTTGTAGCCACCGAAGGGCGACGAGAAGTCGATCGGGATGGAGGAGTTGACCATGTAGGTGCCCGTGCGGACCTGGCGGGCGATGCCCAGGCCCCGGTCGTTGTCGCCGGTGAACACGGCGCCGCACAGGCCGTAGTCCGAGTCGTTGGCGATCCGGACGGCCTCGGCATCGCCGTCGTAGGGGATCACCGACAGGACGGGGCCGAAGATCTCCTCTTGAGCGATGCGCATGGAGTTGTCGACGTCCACGAAGACGGTGGGCTCGACGAACCAGCCGGTATCGAGGCCGGCCGGGCGACCGCCCCCGACGGCGATCTTGGCACCCTCCTCCTGGCCGATGCGGATGTAACCCTCCACCCGGTCGCGCTGGCGCTCGGCCACCAGGGGCCCGACTTCGGTGGCCGGGTCGAGTGCGTCGCCGACTTTCATGTTCCGGACCAGCTCGACCAAGGCGTCGGTGACCTCGGTGTAGCGGTCACGGGGGGCCAGGATCCGGGTGAGGGAGATGCAGGCCTCGCCGTTGTTCATGATGGCGTTCGGGAGCATCAACGGCAACGACTCGGCGAGGTTGACGTCGTCCAGCAGGATGGCGGCAGACTTGCCGCCCAACTCGAGGCTGAAGCGCTTGAGGTTGGCACCGCAGGCGGCACCGATCTTCTTGCCGGCGGCCGTCGAACCGGTAAACGAGACCTTGTTCACACCTGGGTGGTTGACCAGGTACTCGCCGACCTCACGGCCGGCCGGCACCACGCTGAGCACGCCCGCAGGTAGCCCGGCGTCGGCGAGGATCTCGGCGAAGACATTGGCGTCCAGCGGGGTTTCGGGGGCGGGCTTGAACACCACCGAGCTGCCCGAGAGCAGGGCCGGGGCCAGCTTGGCGGCGGCCAGGAAGAAGGGGACATTCCACGGCGTGATGGCGGCGACGACACCGATCGGCTCCTTGGCCACCAGCACCGGGCCGAGCAGGCCGTCCTTGACGGTGTCGAAGGCGAACGTCGAGCCCAGGCCGGCGTAGTAGTCGAGGATCATCGTCGGCGCCAGCACCTGGGCCAGCAGGCCCCACGAGACGGGTGAGCCCATCTCGTTGGAGATCAGCTCGGACATGTCCTGCATCTGGTTGCGGACAGCCTCGGCGGCACGGGACAGGACCGCACCCCGCTCGGTGGGCGTCATGTGGGGCCAGGGACCGTGATCTACGGCCTCACGGGCGGCGGCCACCGCCTTGTCGATATCGGCCTGCATGGCCTCGGGGGTGCGGCCGACAAGCTCGCCGGTGGACGGGGAATGGACGTCGAAGACCGAGGAGGACGACGGTGCGACCCACTCTCCTCCGATGAACAGGCGATCGTACGATTTCATGGTCCCTCCCTGGACGACGGATGCAGGATGCCCCTGCACGTGGTTGATGCACGTGGTTGATGCACGTGGTTGATGCACGTGATGCACGCCGTCCGGACCCAGTTCGTCAGGCGCCGGCACAGCCTGCCGCGATCGTAGCCCGCCCCCCCACCAACCGCCCACGCCCGGCCGGTCGGGGGACGCCGGTGAGGATACGCTCGGCCCGACCCGCCCCCGACAGGGGACCGACCACCGGCGCCGGCCGGAGAAGTGGAGCTCCAGGTGCTCTCCCCCCTCGACGACTACCCGGTCCACCAGATCAGCGAGCCCATGCGCCACGTCGGCACATCGGACCGCAACTTCTACGACCGGTACTACTTCAACATCCACGGGACCGGTGATGTCCACGGCACCGATGAGGAGTTGTTCGGTGTCATCGGCATCGGCCAGTACCCGAACCTGAGCGTGGCCGATGCCTTCGTATCGGTGAAGCTGGGCGACGACCACCGGGTGGTCCGGTCGTCCAAGGTGCTCGGTGCCGACCGGATGGACGCTTCCGTCGGACCGATCCGGGTCGAGGTGATCAAGGGCCTCGAGCAGGTCCGGGTCATCTGCGAGCCCAACGAGTGGGGCATCGAGCTCGACGCCGTCTACAATGGGTTCTGCGAGGCTCACCTCGAAGCCCGCCACTTCGACCGCCAGTTCTCCCGGGTCACCTTCGACTCGACCCGCTTCGCCCAGGTGGGGGGCTGGAGTGGCACCCTCAAGGTGGGCGAGCGCGAGATCGCCCTCACCCCCGACAAGTGGTGGGGCTCACGCGACCGCTCGTGGGGCATCCGCCCGGTGGGCGAGTCCGAGCACCCCGGCATCCGGGTGACCGACACCTCGTTCGGGTTCTTCTGGGTCTACGCGCCGGTGCGGTTCGACGACCACGCCATGGTGACCATCATTCAGGAGCGCTCCAGCGGCGAGCGGATCATGCAGGACGCCCATCGGGTGTTCCCGGTCGGTTCGGGACGCGAGGCGGAGTGGCTGGGCCGTCCCGAGCACGAGTTGCGCTTCGCCCCGGGCAGCCGGACGGTGACCGGCGCCACCCTGTCCTACTTCGGGCCCCACGGAAAGAAAACGGCCGAGGTCGAGGTCGAGACGCTGCTGGCCTTCCCGCTCCTGCTCGGCAGCGGATACGGGCTCGAGCCGGACTGGAAACACGGGATGTACCAGGGCGATCTCGTCGTCCAGGGCCAGCAGGTCCCACCGGCCGACCCCTCGTACTCAGACTGGGGCCTGACCGAGTACGCCGCCAGATTCACCTGTGACGGCAAGGTCGGCTACGGCATGTTCGAATGCGCGGTGATGGGCGCACACGAGCAGTACGGCTTCACCGCCTGAAGCCCCGGGTCGAACGAACCTGCCGCCCCGGAAGGTCCGGCGGCGGACAGGCCAGGCGGGAGCGGTGCGCCGTCGCCGCAGCGGCGGCTACCTGACGCTGCGAATCTGATCGGCCTCCCAGTAGGCCCGGATCCCCCCGAGCTTCCCGTCGGCCGACACCCGGTAGCAGTAGACGCCGTCGACCTCGACGGCGCCGCCAGCCGCGAAATTGATCCGGATGGTCCCGACGTTGGCCACCTCGTCGCCGCACTGGAACGACTCCCGGATGGCGAACCGGATCGACTCGTTGACCCCGATCACGTTGTCATAGAAGGCGGCGATACCGTCGCGCCCGCGGTGGCCCGTCCCTTCTGGGTCGAACATCGATGGCCCGACCGGGTCCTCGACCACGGCGTCGACACTGAACAGAGCCAGCCAACCCTCCCGGTCCCCCGCCTCGACGGCGGCCATCGAGGCCTGGCCCAGCTCACGTGCGGTCGGCCGGGCCCCAGGCTCGTCGCTCACCGGTCCACCTTGGCGATCACGTCGTCTGCGAACCGCCGGAGGTTGTCCAGCTTGGCCGGGAGCGGTTCGGTGTCCGGGCCAACCTCGTAGGGCCAGCGGAAGCCGACGATCACGTCGGTGACCCCCATCTCCTCCAGGCGGTGGATGCCGTCGAGGGAGAAGGCGTCCACCGAGATGGCATGCACCTCGAAGGGCTTGTCGTCGGTACCCTCCTCCTTGCGCAGCTCGCTGAGCTTGGCCAGCAGTCCGGGTAGGTCGACCGGGTCGCCTCCGCCGTGGAGCCAGCCATGGCTCTTGGCGGCCCTGCGCAGCGCCGGGGTGGCGTGCCCACCCACCAGGATCGGCAGAGGCTCGGACGGTACCGGGCTCATCTTCACCGAGCGGATGTCGTAGCACTCGCCGTGGTACTCGAAGTAGCCGCCGGCCGACAGGCCCCGCACGATGTCGATGGCCTCGTCCATGCGCCTGCCGCGTCCCTCCCACGGCACGTCGACCAGCTCGTAGTCCTCGGGCCAGGGGCTGGCGCCCACGCCGAGGGACAGGCGGTTACCGGTCAGCACGGCCACCGAGGTGGCCTGCTTGGCCACGATCAGCGGGTGGCGCATGGGCAGCTTCAGCACGAAGGTGACGAAGCGCAGTCGCTCGGTCACCGCACCCATGGCCGGGATCAGCGAAAACGGCTCGATGAAGGGCTTGTCGTCGAGGAACTCCCGGGAGCCGTCGGGGTTGAATGGGTACGTTGAGTCCGACACCTCGGGGTAGCAGAGGCTGTCGGGCACCACCATCGAGTCATAGCCGGCCTCCTCGGCCGCCACAGCCAGGGGCAGGTAGTAGGTCGGGTCGACCATCGACTCCGCGTACGAGAACCGCATCAGGCATCCCTCCACTCGACATGGGCCCGGATGGCGCCATCGTCATCGATCCATCCCTCGGTGCCGGCATGGGCCAGCATGCCGTCGAACCCCTCGTCCCACCCCGAGTCGAGCTCGTACCCGTCGGCGGCCGCCGCATCCCCGGCCAGCCGCTTCAGGACCTGGGTCGGAACCAGGGCGTCGCCGTCCGGTCCGGCCCGGCCGATACCGGCCTCGGCCAGCGCGGCCACCAGGGCGCGCTCGTCTTCGGCGTCCGGTCCACCCATCGGGCCCCCGTCCACCTGGACGGCGAGTTCGGTGACGGTCTCCCAACCTTCGAGCGACACGCGGCCCGAGCCGAGATCGACCACCACGTCCATCAGGTACGTCCGCTCAGTCCAGCGTCGGCCGGGCAACGCCGGCGGACTGGAGGCGTTCGGCCACCCAGTGGACGCCGTCGGGCTCGGCCATGTGGCCGGCCCAGCCGTCGAGGAGCGCCTCGACCTCGGCCTGGGTGGCGAAGGTACCGAGAACGGTCACCACCAGGGTGTCGACCTTCACGTCCTCCACCTCGACGTCGCCGAACGGCGTCCAGGAGCCGGCCTCGGGTGTCAGCTCGAGCATGGCGTACAGCTCACCGGTGTCCTCGACCCAGCTGAGCTCGTACCGGCTGCCCTTGGCGTCGAACCAGTTGTTCCCGAACTCGACCTCGGCTGACTGCCGGCGGCGCTCGTCGGCGCTGTAGAACTGCTCGATGTCCATGGCTCTCCTGTCGTGCACGTGAGGGTCGGCGGGGCTCGGCCCCCGGGCCCGGCCCTGGTGGCAACCGACGATAGCCCGGACCCCCGCGGGCTCCGGAACCGGGCGTGCACCGTGCCGGGATCAGGTGAAGATCCACGGGCCGCGGCCACGAACGGCGCTCGGCTGGCTACGATCGCGTTCGTTCGAAAGGATCACCGATGAAGCAGTCGCCCACCCGCGTCCTCCTGATCATTCTCTTCGTCTTCCTGGGTTGCTTCGGCGTCGCCTTCGCCGCGGCCGGGATGCTCACCGCCCTGCCTGCGCCGGCCATCGGGGGCACGTGCGGTCCGAGCACGGCGTCGGAGACAGCTCTCGAGGCACTGGCTCAGCCGGGAACGATCGGCGCCGGGCCCGAGCCGCCGACGTCCAACGCCACCGCCCACCACCAGTGGCAGACATTCATCCAGCAGTGTCAGTCGTTGGCCGACCGCCGGGGCCTGGCCTCGCTGGCCATTCTGGTGATCTCGCTGGTCGTGTCGGGGGCGGGCCTGTTCTGGGTGCTCCGCAAGCCCCGCACCGGCGACAGCGACAGCGGGACATCCGACGACGAAGGGCAGGACCAGCCGTCCTACACCCCACTCGGGCTGCACGACTCCGGCGTACTGGTCGGCGCAGGTGCCGTCGTCGGTGGGTCCGCACCGGTCGCCACCTGGCCCCCGGCACCCCAGCCGGGCTACGGACCGCCGCCCGCCTACCCGGGTCAGCCCGTGCCGCCCCCCTATCCGGGGGCCTACCCCGAGCCCGGCTATCCCCAGCAGTCCTGGCCCCCCCAACCACCGGCCTACCCGCCACCTCCGCAACAGGCGGGCTATCCGCAGGCGCCTGCTTATCCGCAGCCGCCCGGCTACCCGCAAGGACCCGCCTACCCGCAGGCGCCGGCCTACCCACAGGCGCCGGCGTACCCGGCCCCCCAGGCACCGGTCGCCCCGCCGACACCTCAAGCACCGATCGCCCCACCGACACCCGAGACACCGATTACACCATCTGCGCCGATCGCCCTATCTGCCCCGGACAATGGCCACAGCGGCGAGGCGCCGGGGCCGGAGGCCTGAGCCGGCCATTCGGCCTTCTAGATATCCCACGGCGCTGCGTAGCTCCGCTGGCCGACATCCAGGTTTCGCCATCAGGAGCGCAGTGGCTCAGCACAGGACGGTCCGTCCGGCGAACACAAGCCGTTGAGCTCCCGACTCGAGGCCTGGCTTCGATCTCAGCGATCCAGGGCACGGAGGACCTCGGGGATCCACCCGGGCCAGTTGGCTGCGCCGACCAGGTGTCCGTCGCGGTAGCGGGCGATCTCCCGGTACGGGGTCGCGGCACGGGAGTTGTCGAAGACGTGGGCCTCGTCGGCCAGGTCGACGGCCTGGCACACGTAGCCCCACAACCGGGCATACCGCTCGCGCACCTTGATCTCGGGGACGGCATGGCCGCCGTGACGGACGCGTTCGGTGACCCGGGCCACGGCCAACTCGACGGGCACCGCGATCACGTGCAGGTTGACGTGGTAGCCGGCGTCCGCGGCGGCTTGCAGCAACTCCAGCTTGGACGGGTGGGAGAAGACCGTCTCCGTGGCGAACGAGACCCCAGCGGCCATGAGCCGGCTCCGTTGCTCGGCGGCCAGTGCGGCGGCCTCGTAGGCGTGCTCGGCTTCGGCGCCGGGCCAGGTGGCGGCGGCAATGTGGTCGGCGTTGACGAAGTCCAGGTTGGTGACCGGGTGGAGGACCCGCTCGTAGAAAGTGGTCTTCCCCGATCCGTTGGGCCCAGCGAGGAGGTGGACGACCGGGTCCGGCACCCTCAGTCGGCGGTGGTGGTCGGATCTCCCGCGACGGTGCGGCGGACCACCGCGCCATCGTCGTCGAGCTCCACGAAGGACCGGCCTTCGGCGGCGAACAACCGGGCCAGGTCGAGCGAGGCAATGCGGGTGTCGATCCGCTCGCTCCACTCGGCCCGGATCACGGCCTGCTCCTCGGCCGTCAACCGGTCGTAGGAGGCTTCGCCGGCCAGCACCTCGGCGATGGCCCGTTGCGACACGCTGGCCGCCGCTTCAAGCTCGCGACCGATCCGGGCCCAGTGGGAGACCTGCTGGGAGGCGCTGCGGCTCATCACCTTGCCAACGGCCTTGGCCGAGGCGAAGAGATCGTCGTCGATGCGGGTGGGTGACGTCGTGGCCATAGCTGCCTCCTCGTTCTGTTGCACTCTGCTACACCAGGATAGCACCGACCCGCGGAATTGCAGGTGGCGCGTGGGTGCACCAATCTGCGCTGATGGCAGACTCCACCGACGATCCGAGACTCGAAGCCGCCGTGGCACTGCGGAGCCTCAATGACGCCTTCGTCGCCCACGACACCGAGGAGGACCTCCTCCGACGCATCACCGAGTTCTCCCGTGGGGCCATCGACGAACTCCGCACCGGCGAACGACGTGACCGTGCGGCGCTGCTGGCCGCCCATGTCGATGGCATCTTCGCCGGTGACGAGGACGACGAGGACCGGCCGACCCCGGTCAACCCGATGACCGACCGGGCGGTCGGGGGCACCACCAACCCGATCTCCGCCGACTTCACATCGGAGATCGTCGACGACGAGGTCGTGGTCCGGACCACCCTGGGTACCGCTTACGAGGGGGCACCCGGCCGGGCTCACGGAGGCATGGTGGCGGCCCTGTTCGACGACTTCACCGCCTTCGTCCTACCCCTGGCCCGGACCGCCGCCTACACCGGCGAGATCACCGTCCGCTACCACCGACCCGTCCCGATCGAGACCCCCCTCGAGTTCCGGGCCCGCATCGTCAGCCACGAGGGACGCAAACTCCGGGTGACCGGCGAGTGCCTAGCCGACGGCGTCGTCGTGGCATCGACCGAGGTGCTCTTCATCACCATTGACTTCCAGACGTTCGGGCAGTCGCTGACCGGGAATGACGACGACGGATGAGGGTCCTCGTCACCGGAGGGACCGGCTTCGTCGGATCCCACACGGTGGGTGCCCTGCAACGGGACGGTCATACTGTCCGAATCCTCGCCCGCGACCCGGCCCGGGTGCCAGCGGTGCTCGGGCCCCTCAGCCTCGTGGCCGACGAGATCACCGTGGGCGACATGACGGTGCCGGAATCAGTCAATGCCGCTCTCGACGGCTGCGGCGCGGTGGTGCACTGCGCGGCTGAGATCGGCGTCGGCGGGGGACATGGCCCGACGGGGACGACCAATGTCGACGGAGCCCGCGCCGTGATCGGCAGTGCGGTGGCACGCGGTCTCGACCCGGTGGTCTACACCTCGTCGATCACCGTGCACCTGCCCTCCCCCGACCCGGTGATCACCACCGAGAGCCCCCTGGCCGATCCGCTCTCGACCTACGGAGCGCAGAAGGCGGAGATAGACCGCTTCGTCCAGGGCCTCCAGGCCGACGGGGCACCGGTCACCACATTGGTGGTCAGCGGTGTCTACGGACCGCACAGCCCGCACGTGGATGGAAGTTTCGCCGCCCTGATCGGCGCGCTGGGAGCCGGCATGGTGGCACCTCCTGGCGGGCTGGGCGTGGTCGACGTGCGTGACGTGGCGCTCGTCATCGCCCGGACCCTCGAGTCCGGTTGCGGCCCGAGGCGCTACCTGGTGTCCGGCAACTACGTGACCTGGGAGGAGTGGACCTCGGTCCTGAGCGAGGCCGCGGGAAGGACCGTCCCGTTCACCGAGATCACGGCCGAGGCCATGATCGACCTCGGGAAGCGCTTCGACGAGCAGCGCGACGACGGCCGGGAGGGGCTGCCCCCGCTGTCGGTGGAGGCGGCCGTGGTGATGAACGCCGGCCGGCCGGCGGACGACACCGCGACCATGCGGGAACTCGGCATCGCCTACCGTCCCACGCTCGAGACCTTCCGGGACACCCTGGCGTGGCTCACCGAGACGGGTCAGCTGGCGATCGAAGGTTGACGCCGACGGAGTGCCCTGCTGATTGGCGGACCGGCCGCCAACCTGCAGGCTCCTGCGACCTCCGAACTCAACGCCATCGCCTGGGGAATGCCAGGCGGACGTTCAACAGTCCTGGCAACACGTAGTGCCCACGACATCCGGTGCGTGGTCGCCACCGTGGGCTAGACCTTCGCTGGCGACCGGCGCGGATCGGTCCCCCAGGTGGAGGATCGATCGATGAGCGATGTTTCGCAGGGGCCGGGATGGTGGCAGGCAAGCGACGGCAAGTGGTACGCACCACAGCCCGCCCAGGCCCCTCCCCCGCCACCCGTTCATCCGCCATCAGCAGATCTACTGCCGACTAATGACCTTCGCGTAATACCGCGCGGACTCTTTTCCACAGGCGACCAGGCTACGACTGGGTTCCCGATGATCTCGGCTCGCAGGGTCTTTTGCGAAGGTCATTAAGCCCTTCTACAAGCGGGTGTGGTTCTGGCTCCTCATCGCCGTGGTCATCCTCTTCGCCGGATGCGCCGCACTGGTCACCGCAGCTTCCGTCGCCGTCAACCACCTCAACAAGAAGAAGCACACCGTGATCTATGCGGTGACGGGCGACGGCAGGGTCGACATCACCTACGACAGCTTTACGTCGGGAAGCTCGGGATCTGCGCAGGTTACGGATCAGATACTTCCCTGGACCAAGACGATCGTTGGATCGGGGATCTTCAACATCTACAACCTGAGTGCCACGATCGTGACCGGCAGCACGGTGACCTGTTCGATCACGGTTGACGGGCAGCTGTTGTCGACTCGCACTTCGACGGGCCAGTTCGCAAGCGTGACCTGCGATGCCGCCGCGACGTAAGACGAATTGACTGTGTCGCGCCACTCCGTCAGACGGAGTAACGGACCGGCCGGCCGGAGTTCGTGCGTATCCGAATCTGTCGGTGTTGTCGGATCGATGAGGTGGCCAGTGCTGACGCGAAGAAGTCCCCCAGGGGGCAGCCGGGGGACTTCTCCAAGTGCTACCCCATACAAACCGGGGACTATGGCAATAGGAAGTGCCCGAACTCGACCTCGAACCTAGGACCGGCTCAAGCAACTCCCACTCGCGTCATCGTCCAATTCGATCCGAACTTGAGAGATTTCCGATTGTCCCTCGTAATTGACTGAACGTGCCTACCCGGGAGCGGCCGACGAACCCAAGAGTCGTAGGCTCGACGTGTGAACCGCTCTCGCGCTGCAGCACGTCAGGCCATCGCAGATCTGGCCGACGCCACGGTGGAACTACGGAGGCACCTGGAGATCAATGAGGGACTGCTGGCTCTCGCACTCGAATCCATCGATGACGGTATGACGATCAAGGAGACAATCGCGGCAGTTCCGTCAATCAAGGAACGGAGGGCCGCCGAGGAGAACATGCAGCACCTCTACTCGGTGCGACGTGAAGTCCGGAAGACCGTAATCGCGGCCGCAATCGATGAAGGGATGACGGTGCCCGAAATTGCAACCTCCTACGGGATCCCGGTCGATCGAGTCGCTGACTACATAGCCGCGGTTGCAGACTTCCGCGGCGATTGACCATTCTGCTCAGCTGCATCGGTCTTCGTGGTCGTCGCGACCGTCGCGCTAGAGACCGTTCATAGTCGAGAACGTGGTCGGATGAATTCGGTGGGGCAGGCAGGGATCGAACCTGCGACCGAGGGATTATGAGTCCCCTGCTCTGACCACTGAGCTACTGCCCCGGGTGGTTACGACCCGAGTCGTCACCGTCGGGCACCTCGGGCTGGCAGCGTACCCGCGGTCCGGGTGAGGACCCCGGACTACGCATCACGACCCTGACTCGAGGCGGGCGCTGACCGGGCGGCCGGGACCCGGCAGCACGACGACCACCGTCGGTCCGTCGGCCGGTGGGCGGCCGAATGTCGGATAGCCGATGACCGTGGTCGGCCGGGGATCGAGGCCTCGGGTGACCAGTTGGTAGGCGATGCCGGTCTCGACGGCGACGGTAAAGGCGGTCGACGGGGCGTCCATCTGCAGTCGGAACGGGCCACGGGGAGCCACCCGGGCGGCGTCCGTCGACGCCTGGTCGGTGGCCCGGACGGCCGACCATCCCGCCAGGGTGGGCGCAGTGCCGTCCATCTGGCCGAGCCCGATGACCACCAGCCAGATCGACAGCGCGACCAGCACGACCGCGGCCGGAACGCGTGCCCACCGGACGACGGCCGGCGACACCTCATCGACCCGTGTACTCCGCCAGTGCCGGGCCACGACGAGGATCACCTCAGACGTCGCCCACACGAACGTCACCCACACGATCAGGCCGACCGGGGCGAGTACGACCCCGAGGTAGCCGAGCACCAGGAACTGCGACATGGGGATCGTTGCCACCGTCGCCACCGCTCCCACGGCCAGCACCAGGGTCAGGACGCACAGGACCGCCAGGGTGGAGCGCCCGGCCCGGGCCGCGACCACCCCCACCACGGCCAGCAGCCCGAGGACCGCCAGGCTCCACCACTCGGGACCATTGACCAACCCGACCACCCCGAAGAAACGGGCAAGACCGCTCCCGGTCGGCAGTGGGTGGACCCACTCCGGCAGTATCCGGGTCGCACCACCGAGCGCCCGGAGCCCGCCGGTGGTGCCGATGGTCGGTCCCGACCCGGCCGCCCGGATCAGGAGCGTGAGATTGCCCGGGTGGTGCGTCAGCTCCTGGACAAACGGGGCGGCCCAGACCACGACTCCCGCCGCCAGACCGGTGATCAGCCAGCCGCCACCCGTCCGGCCCGGCGAGCGTCGCCGGGAGATGAGGCCGAGAATCGGGGCGACGAGGCAGAGGGCGATGGCCGGCGGTCCAAAGGCGGCCTGGCTCTGGACGACCATAGTGGCCGCGACCACGGTGAACGGCCACCACCGCATCCGTCCGGTGGCCACGGCCAGGGCCGTGCAGTACGTCGGCACCAAGAACAGGGCGGCGAACCACACGTTCCACACCGGGTCGAGGACGACCTCAGGACGTACGAGGGCGAACACCAGGACACAGCCGGCCACCGTCGCCGATCCCCGCCACCGGCCGACAGCCCACGAGGCCTCGACGGCCAGGGCAATAGCTGCGACCGCCCCCAGCACCGACCCCCACTGGGCACCCTGTGCCGGGTCGATCCGCACCGGCACGGCCAGGATCCAGCTCTGCAACGGCCCGGGACCGAAGACGGCGTGGGACCCCACCGATACCGCCATCTGGTGGCCGACCAGTGGCGAATGGGAGGAGAAGACCTGGTAGCTGCGCAGAGTCAGTCCAGCGTTGTCGAACAGCGGGCGCCACCCTTTGGCCAGCTCCACGACCAGGAACACCACCAGCGGGAGTTCGGCGGACAGGTGGCACACCATCCGCAGCCAGGTGTCCGACCGGGCCCGCGTCCCTTCCGTCCTCTCGGACTGCGTCCCTTCGGCACCGTCGGTCGTACTCCCGTCGGCACCGGCCTGCGGGATATCCAGGACCTCGGTCGGGCTCGACTCCACCGGGGCATTCTGGCTGTTCCACCCCGGCGCAGCCACCATGGGCCGGGCAGAACCGGTCCTTCTAACCGGTTGCTGCCCCCAGCCGGCCGGCCAACACGCCGGCAAACCGGTCAGCGGCCCCCGGGTCGATGTCGAAGAAGAACGCCGGCTCGGCCAACTCGGCCTCGAGCACCACGTCGGAGCCGTCGTCCAGGGTGACGAGGTCGAACCGGGCGTAGAGGAGTGGCTCGGCCACCCCGAAGCGCTCGGCCACCAGTTGTGCGACGGTGGCCGACGCCGTCTCCACCACCTCCCGACGCGACGGCGTCAGCACCTCGGGCGCCAGCCGCTCGGCGTAGCTTCCCTCGACGAGGGCTCCACCCAGGACGAGGTTCGGTCCCCTGCGGACGGTGTGGGAGATCACGCCGCCGAACACCAGGACGGCGACCTCGCCCTCGGTGGCCGCCGAAGCCACAGCCGGCTGGACCAGGACCCGGGTCCCCGTGGCGAGGATCTCGGTGGCCAGAGCGGCTGCCGTCGGGTCCCCATGGGCGAACCGCCCCGTCAGGCGGCTCCCAGCCGACACCGCCGGCTTCACCACCACCTCACCGTGGCCGACGGCCAGTGCACCGGTGACTTCGTCGGCCGTGTTGCAGACCGCAGTCGGGATGATCGGCACTCCGGCGGCGGACAGATCGAGCAAGTACCGCTTGTCGAGATTCCAGGAGATCACCGGGGCCGGATTGTGCAGCGTGCCCAGGGCGCCGACCCGGTGCAGCCAATCGCGGAACTCCTCGAGGTGCTCCAGGTAGTCCCAGGTGGACCGCACGACCACCAGGTCGTAGTCGGCCCAAGGCACTTCGGGGTCGGACCAGACACAGTGGTCGAGGTCGATGCCCATCGATGCACAGGCGCGCTCGTGAAATGGCCGGTCGGCGTCGTCGGCGCCGAGGTGCTCGGGCGGTGCCGTGGCGAAGGCCACGTTTCTGCTCATGACCGCGGTCCCGCGGCCAGGAGCCGGGACTCCGACCGGACCGGGCTCAATTGTGATGGGGTGGGCGCTCGTGCTGCTGGCGCTCGGCCCAGCAACGGTCACAGTCGTCACACCGGGAGCTGTCCTGTCCCCCACCCCGGTGGATGCCGGGATGGCCGCAGGTGGGGCAGCGGTCGTCTGTCGGCATCGGGTACCTCGTGGTCTGGACCATAGGCGGCGGCACGTGGTCCGCCCCTCCGCTGCTGGCTCCGGGGGTGAGACTCGAACTCACAACCCTCTGATTAACAGTCAGATGCTCTGCCGATTGAGCTACCCCGGAAACAGTCCCGCCACGCCTCGTCGACCCTCGGGACGGCTCCGGCGTGCCAGAGGAGATTAGCCGGTCCCCGTGGCTCCGAGAATCGCAGGTGCACGGAACGGCGAACCGCGTCATGATGGCGACCGTGAAGCTCCGCATCGCCGCCGCCGCCGCCATTGCCACCGGGTTCATCGTCGGGATCGCCCGCTCACGCCGGACCCGGTTGCGGGTGGTGTCGCCGGACGGCTCCACCGTCCGCCCTCGCTCCCCGGCCACCCGGTCGGGCTTCGGGGCCAAGGCCCGGGCCGTCGTGGTGCTCACCGTCGTGCGGGCCCGGGACGCCCTCGGGGTCCTCGGCGGCTGGCGCGACGGCGAAGAGGCGACCGACGCCCTGGTGGTCGAGATGACCAGTGACTTGGCCACCGTCATCAACGAGCGCAGCTCGCTGGCCGGCTGAGCCCTCCTCCCTCCCCACCGGCACCCTCGGGGGGACTCCCGCCGGACCCGAGGCTCGCACGGGTAGCCCGCGCCCTCTCCTCCGCCGGCTGCGTAGCTGCCGACGAGGAGGCGGTCGAATTGCTGGCAGCTGCCCCGGACGACGGCGCGCTCGATGCCCTGGTGGCCCGGCGGACCTCCGGGGAGCCGATTGCCTGGATCACCGGCACCACGACCTTCTGCGGCGTCGAGGTGGTAGTGGCCCCCGGCGTCTACGTTCCCCGCTGGCAGTCCGAGACGCTGGCCCGTCGGGCCGCCGAACTGCTCCCCGACGACGGAACGGCCGTCGATCTGTGCACCGGGTCGGGGGCGGTGGCCCGGGTGCTCCAGGAGCGACACCCGTCGGCTCGCGTGGTGGCCACCGAAATCGAGGTCCGGGCCGTGGCCTGTGCCCGCTCGAACGGGGTCGACGTCCGGGAGGGACACCTGTTCGACCCGTTGCCGGAAGCGATGGCTGCAGCCGTCGATGTGGTGGTCGGCGTGGTCCCCTATGTACCCGCCGACGCCTTGCACCTGCTCCCCCGCGACGTCCTGGCCTTCGAACCGCTGGCCGCCCTCGACGGTGGGACCGACGGCCTGGACGTCGTTCGAGACGTGGTCGCGCACAGTACCCGGTGGATCCGAATCGGGGGGTGGCTCCTGCTCGAGGTGGGCGGCGACCAGATACGCGCCGCCGGCGATCTCTTCACATCCACCGGCTACGAGGAGGTCTCGGTGCTCACCGACGGGGACGGCGACCCGAGGGCGGTCGTCGGTCGCCTCAACGGCTGAGGAGGGACACCAGGTGGTATCCGGGTGCGACGTCGGTCGGGGTCAGGCCTCTTCGAGGTAGTCGCGGAGCAGCTGAGCCGACTCGGGCCGGCGCAGCTTGGCCAATGTCTTGGCCTCGATCTGGCGGATCCGCTCGCGGGTCACCCCGAACGCCTTACCGACCTCCTCGAGGGTGCGGATCTTGCCGTCCTCGAGGCCGAAGCGCAGCCGGACGACATCCTGCTCGCGGGGGGTGAGGTGGCCGAGAGCGTCGCGCAGGGCGCCGTCGAGCATCAGTCGGGTGGCGGCATCGCCGGGCACCACCGCCTCGCGGTCCTCGATGATGTCGGACAGGCTGAAGTCCTCCTCGTCGCCGATCGGCTGCTCGAGGGAGATGGTGTCCTGGTTGATGCGAAGGATCTCCCGCACCCGCTCCACCGACATGTCGACCTGGGAGGCCAGCTCCTCGGTGGTGGGCTCACGGCCGATCTCCTGGTGGAACTGGCGCTGGGCCCAGACCACCTTGTGGATGGTCTCCACCATGTGGACCGGGATCCGGATCGTTCGGGCCTGGTCGGCGATGGCCCGGGTGATGGCCTGGCGGATCCACCAGGTGGCGTAGGTGGAGAACTTGAAGCCCTTGGTGTGGTCGAACTTCTCGACGGCCCGCATCAGGCCGAGGTTTCCCTCCTGGATCAGGTCGAGGAAGGCGAGGCCCCGGTTGCGGTAGCGCTTGGCGATGGACACAACCAGGCGGAGGTTGGCCTCGATGAGGGCCTCCTTGGCCTCGTGGCCCTGGCGCACCAGGCGCTGGTCGGCCCGGCGCTCGGACCCCGACCGGATGTTCAGCACCTCGTCGTCGGTCAGCCGGGTCTCGGCCTCGGTGCCGGCGAGGATCCGCTCGGCCAGCTCGACCTCGAGAGCGCCGTCGAGCAGCTTGACCTTGCCGATCTCCTTCAGGTACATGTGTACCGGGTCGGCGGCCGATCCGCGGAAGCTGTCCGACTCGGAGAACCCGCTCGAGGCCGCAGCCCGTGACGGGCGGGACCGCTTGGCCGGAGCCTTCGTCACCCTGTCGGCCACGACGGGTACGGCCACCAGGAGGGGAACTGTCTCGACCGATCCGTCGAGTGGGGCCATGGGCACGATGGTCGTCTCGCCCGAGTCGTAGGTGAACTCGATACCGGCCGCCCGGATGCGCTCCACCACGCCGGTGATGAGGTCGGCGCTGAGCTCGACCGAACGCAGCACCCCCACCACGTCGTCCTGGGTGAGCCCGCCGGCCAGCCGGCCCTTGGCGATGAGGGTGTTGAACTCCTCGATGGGGAGTGTGTCGAGAACCGGACCGATGAGTGCGTCGTCGAGCGGTGCGGACAGTTCGTCGACCGACGCTGCGCCGAGGCCGTCGGTTGGGGCGGGTGCCGCCGGGTACAGGGCGACCACCTTCTTGGCCGTCATGCCACTTGCCCGGAACCGTTCGGTTGTGCCCTCACCAACAGCCACGCTACCAACCGACGGGACGCTTCCGCTGCTGTGTCCGATCGGTCCAGGTCCTGGAGCCATTGGGCCACCTCAGCGGCCTCCTGCATGGCCCGGTCGGATGTCCGGGCCTCGACGGTGAGTACCGGGAGCTCGCGGCGGACGGCGTCGCGGACGAGCTGGGCCACCACCTCGTCGGGCTCAGCGCGGGGCTCCTCGACCGTGAGTCGGACCAACAGGGCCTGCACGTGTCCCGATGCCCCGTCGATGGCCTCGCCGAGGTCGTCGGACTCGACCAGGACGAGGAACGCGGCCCGCTGCACCGGGTCGGAGAACAAGGCGGGCTCGAGACGGTCGCCCACCGCCTCGGGCCGGTGGATAGCCAGCCTCAGTGCCTCGAGCCCCGGTCGGAACTCGGCCGTGGTCGACCGGCGCGCCGTTCCTTCGGGTCCCGGACCGTCCCATTCGTCCCACTCCGGCTCGGACCCCGGGTCGTCGGGTCCGTCGTAGCCGCGGGGATCGCGGTCGTCGGTCGGTGGGCCCGACCGTGACGGCGCCCGCTCGGCCTTGGCCGGTGGGGTGCGGGGTCCCTCCCGGCGGATCCGCTCGAGGCGGTCGCGCAAGGCGGCAGGCTCGAGCCGGCAGCGCTCGGCCACCTGCATCACGTACTGGTCGCGCAGCAGGTCGTCCGGGTGCTCGGCCACCGCGGCCAGTCCGTGGTCGGCTGCCCGCACCCGTCCCTCGCTCGTGGACAGGTCGGCGGCATCCAGGATCCGCTCGAGACGGAACTGAAGGAACGGTTTGGCCCCCGAGACGGCGGCCCTGAGCGCCTCGGGGTCGGTCCGGGCAAGGTCGGCCGGGTCGGAACCCGGTGGGAGGGCGGCCACGGCCACGTCGATCTCGAGCTTGCGCTCCCATTCGTAGAATCGCCCGGCCGCCGACTGCCCGGCACCGTCGGCGTCGAAGGCCAACACCACCCGGGTGGCGAAGTTCTTGAGCAGCTTCACGTGCTCTTCGGCCAGCGCGGTGCCACACGTGGCGACGGCCCGGGACACCCCTGCTTCGAAGAAGCCGATGACGTCGGTGTACCCCTCGCACACCACCACCTCACCGGAGGCGATGATGTCGTGCTTGGCCCAGTTGAGGGCATACAAGGTCCGGCGCTTCGAGTAGATCGGCGTTTCCGTCGAGTTCTTGTACTTGGCCGGGTCGCTGCTGCCGGGCAGGACACGGCCCCCGAGGGCCACCGGGTTGCCCGACGGGTCACAGATCGGAAAGAGCACACGTGCCCGGAACGCGTCCTGCAGCCGGCCCCGTTTGTTGACGAAGCCGAGTCCGGAGCCGGTGGCCACGTCCTCGCTCAATCGGAGGCCGGTGCACAGCGAGTCCCACCCGTCGGGCGCCCAGCCGAGGCGGAAGCGCCGCACCACGTCGCCGTCGTAGCCGCGGCTGCGCAGGTAGTCCCGGGCCTGGCCGGCGTCCGCTCCGGTCAGCAGCCGTTGGTGGTACCACTCGGTGGCCTGCTCCATGGCGTCGAGGAAGACCTTGCGCTTCTGGTTGTCCTTACCGGCGTTGCCGTCCTCGCGGATGGTGATTCCGGATTTGTCGGCCAGGCGGCGCACGGCGTCGACGAAATCGAGGTGCTCCATGGCCCGCACGAAGGTGATGGCGTCACCGCTCGCCTGGCACCCGAAGCAGTAGTAGAAGCCGGCTTCGGCGTTGACGCTGAATGACGGCGACTTCTCGGTGTGGAACGGGCACAGTCCGACCCACCGCTGGCCGACCCGCTTGAGCGCGGCGTGCTCACCCACCAGGGCCACGATGTCCGTCGCTGCCCGGACCCGGGCCACGTCCTCGTCGGGAATGCCCATGGCGATGACGGTACCGCGTCCCGGCCGACCCCCGTCCGGTCGGCGGGTACCGGTCTCGACCGGGCGGGCCCACCGGACATGCGGCTCAGCGGGAGGCGGCGGCCTTCCTGACCGGGGACTTCTTGGCTGCGGTCTTCGTGGCGGCCGTCTTGGCTGCGACAGCGCCGGCACCGGTCACCTTGTCACGGGCGGCGGTGTGCCCCGCCAGGACGGCCTGGGCCGCCGCCAGTCGGGCGATCGGCACCCGGAAGGGCGAGCAGCTCACGTAGTCAAGGCCGGCCGCCGCGAAAGTGGCGATCGATTCGGGGTCGCCGCCGTGCTCGCCGCACACCCCGACCTTCAGGCTCGGCCGGGTGGCCCGTCCCCGCTCGGTGCCGAGCCGGACCAGTTCGCCCACTCCGTCGGGATCGATGACCTCGAACGGGTTGCGCTTGAGCAGCCCCTGCTCGAGGTAGGCCGACATCATCCGGCCCTCGACGTCGTCCCGGCTGAACCCGAACGTCATCTGGGTCAGATCGTTGGTACCGAAGGAGAAGAAGTCCGCCTCCTCGGCGATCTCACCGGCCCGCAAGGCGGCCCGGGGCGTCTCGATCATGGTGCCGATGAGGACCTCGAGGGTGCCCTTGGACCCCTTGGCGCCCTTCTTGGCCTTGGCGTCCGACCCGGCCTTGAGCGTTGCCGCCACGGCGGTCTCGACCCAGGAACGGGCGAGTGCCAGTTCCTCCCGGGTGACTGTCAGGGGGATCATGATCTCGACGATGGGGTGCCCGCCGGCATCCACCCGGTCGAGGGCGGCCTCCATCAGGGCCCGGACCTGCATGGCATAGAGGCCGGGCTTGATCACCCCGAGGCGCACGCCGCGGGTGCCGAGCATCGGATTGAACTCGTGCCAGGTCTTGGCCGCCTCGAACAGCTGGGACTCCTCGTCCGTCAGGCCGACGGTGGCCTCCTTGATGGCCAGCTCCATGGTGTCGGGCAGGAATTCGTGCAGCGGTGGGTCGAGCAACCGGATGGTCACGGGCAGGCCGTCCATCGCCTCGAGGATCTCGTAGAAGTCGGCCTTCTGGGCCACCCGCAGGGCCTCGAGCGCCAGCTCCTCTTCGGCCGGTGTGTCGGCCAGGATCATCCTGCGCACGACGGGCAGGCGGTCCTCGGCCAGGAACATGTGCTCGGTCCGGCACAGGCCGATGCCCTCGGCCCCATGGTGGCGGGCGTTGGTGGCGTCCGGCCCGTTGTCGGCGTTGGCCCGGACGCCGAGGTGCCCGGCCCGGATCTCGTCCGCCCAACCCAGGATTGTCTCGAACTCGGGCGGCGTCTCCCCTTGGGAGACCTCGACCTTGCCGACCACGACCGTGCCGTTGGTGCCGTCCACCGAGATCCAGTCGCCCTCGTGGACCTCGACGTCGCCGGCGCTGAACGAGTGGGTCCCGATGCGCAGGGCCTCGGCCCCGACGACAGCCGGCTTGCCCCAGCCGCGGGCCACCACGGCGGCGTGGCTGACCAGCCCGCCTCGAGCGGTCAGGATGCCTTCGGCGGCCAACATGCCGTGGACGTCCTCGGGCGACGTCTCGCTGCGGACCAGCACGACGGCCTCGCCGCGCTCGGCGGCGGCCTGGGCGTCGTCGGCCGTCAGGTAGACCCGGCCGACGGCCGCACCCGGCGAGGCGCCGAGACCGGTGACCAGGATCTTGTGACCGGTGGAGGCGAACTGCGGGTGCAGGACCTGCTCGAGGTGCTCGCCGGTGATCCGGCCGATGGCCTCCTCCTTGGTGAGCTTGATGGCCCGTTCGGACACCATGTCGACGGCCATCCGCAGGGCGGCCCGGCCGGTGCGCTTGCCCACCCGGGTCTGGAGCATCCACAGCTTGCCCTGCTCGATGGTGAATTCGGTGTCGCACATGTCGCGGTAGTGATGCTCGAGCCGCCCGAAGATGGCCAGCAGCTCCTTGTGGATCTTCGGGAACTCGTCGGCCAGGGCCGCCAGCGGCTCGGTATTGCGGATGCCGGCCACCACGTCTTCGCCCTGGGCGTTGACCAGGAAGTCGCCGTATTCACCCGTGGCGCCCGTCGCCGGGTCGCGGGTGAAGCCGACGCCGGTCCCGGAGTCGTCGTCGCGGTTGCCGAACACCATGGCCTGGACGTTGACGGCGGTGCCCAGGTCGTGGGCGATCCGCTCCCGCACCCGGTAGGCGATGGCCCGCGGGCCGTTCCACGAGGCGAAGACGGCCTCGATGGCCCCCCTCAGCTGCTCGTCGGGGCCCTGGGGGAAGGGGGTGCCGGTGTGGCGCTCCACGATCTGCTGGTAGGCCTCGACTAGGTACCGGAGCAGCTCGACGGGGATACCGGCGTCGTTCGTCGTCCCGGCGAGTTCCTTGGCCGCGTCGAGCAGGGAGTCGAACTCCTCGCCCGGCACGCCGAGCACGATCCGTCCGTACATGGCGACGAACCGGCGGTAGGAGTCGTAGGCGAAGCGCTCGTCGTCGGTCTGGCGGGCCAGGCCCTCGACCGATTTGTCGTTGAGGCCCAGATTGAGGACGGTGTCCATCATGCCGGGCATCGAGAACTTGGCCCCCGACCGCACCGACACCAGCAGCGGGTCCTCGGCGTCACCGATCTGCTTGCCCATCGTCTTCTCCAGGCGGAGTCGGGCCTTGGCGATCTCGGCGGTGAGCCCCTCGGGCCAGCCCCCGTCCATGTAGTCCCGACAGGCGGTGGTGCCGATGGTGAAGCCCGGAGGGACCGGAAGGGCCAGCACCGACGTCATCTCGGCCAGATTGGCACCCTTGCCGCCGAGGAGATCCTTCATCTCCATCGGAGGCTTGCGGTGAGAGTGGTCGAAGTCGAAGACGAACGGCATCGGGGAGGGTCTCCTCAGTGGATCCTGGGTCGCGGACAACCAGCGCACAGCGTGTACGCCGACCGCCAAGCCTACCGTCCGGCCATCGGCCCACCGGCACGGAGGTCGTACCTCCCGCCGGGCACCGATCCGGGGTCCGGGTCAGGTCGCCGAGGCTGCGTCCATCCGCCCGCGTACTTCGGCCACCAGCCCGTCGATGGGCACCCGGACCTGCTCGGTGGTGTCGCGGTCTCGCACGGTCACGGCGTTGTCCTCGAGCGAATCGAAGTCGACGGTCACGCACCACGGGGTCCCGACCTCGTCCTGGCGGCGGTAGCGCTTGCCGATCGACTGGGTGGTGTCGTAGTCGCACACCAGATGGGGCTGCAGAAGCCCGAGCACCTTGCGGGCCAGTGGCTCGAGAGTCTCCTTCTTCGACAGCGGCAGCACGGCGACCTGGTAGGGGGCGAGCCGGGGGTGGATCCGGAGCACCGTGCGGGCCTCGCCGCCGACCTCGTCCTCGTGGTAAGCGGCCAGCAGGAATGCCATCATCGTGCGGGTGGCGCCGGCGGCCGGCTCGATGACGTAGGGCACGTAACGTTCGCCCGTCGCCTGGTCGAAGTACTCGAGCTTCTCCCCCGACGCCGCGGCGTGGGCCTTGAGGTCGAAGTCCGAGCGGTTGGCAATCCCCTCGAGCTCGTCCCACCCCCACGGGAAGAGGAACTCGACGTCGGCGGTGGCCGCCGAATAATGGGACAGCTCGCTATGTTCGTGGTGGCGCAGTCGCAGCTGGTCCGCCGGGATGCCCAGGCCCAGGTACCAGTTGAACCGCTCCTCGAGCCAGTAGGCGAACCACTGCTCGGCCTCGGCGGGCGGGACGAAGTACTCCATCTCCATCTGCTCGAACTCGCGGGTCCGGAAGACGAAGTTCTGGGGGGTGATCTCGTTGCGAAATGACTTGCCGACCTGGGCGATCCCGAACGGCGGCTTCATCCTCGTGGTCTGGAGCACGTTGAGGAAGTTGATGAACATCCCCTGGGCCGTCTCGGGGCGCAGGTAGGCGACGGCGCCCTCGTCCTCGAGCGGACCGGCGTGGGTCTTGAACATCAGGTTGAAGGCCCGGGCCTCGGTGAACTCGGTCGAGCCGCAGGCCGGGCAGACGCCGTCGATCTTGTCCTCGCGCCAGCGCTGGTGGCAGTTCATACAGTCGACGAGCGGGTCGGTGAAGGTGGCCAGGTGACCAGAGGCTGCCCACACGGCCGGCGGCGAGAGGATGGAGGCGTCCAGGCCGACCACGTCGACCCGGCGCTGGACCATCGCCTCCCACCAGGCGTTCTTGACATTGCGCAGCAGGTTGACGCCGAGCGGCCCGTAGTCGTAGGTGGAGCGGAAGCCTCCGTAGATCTCGGCCGACTGGAAGATGAAGCCCCGGCGCTTGCAGAGGCCGACCACTTTCTCCATCAGGTCCGACGTGTCTGTGGTTGCTTCCGACTCGGGCATAGGGGGGAATCGTACCGGGTGGCCCAACGGGCCGATCCCGGCCGGGCTCAGCCCGACACCAGGTAGCCGGTCACCGCATTGGCCAGCAGCCGGCCCCGCACGGTCAGCACCGCCCGCCCCGACGACCGGTCGACCAGACCGTCGAGATCGGGATGGTCGGGAAGCGCGTCGAGGGGGACCCCCGACGAGGTCCGCAGGCCCAGGGCCAGGCCCTCGAACGCCCGACGGGGGCGGTCGAGTCGTTCCTCGCCGGCCACGATCGACCCATCGGTTCCCACCAGGTCCACATAGCGGTCCGGGGTCCGGACGTTCCACCACCGGCGGCCGGCGTCGTGGGAGTGGGCCGCCGACCCGATGCCCCGGTAGTCGCCCTGGTCCCAGTAGAGGTGGTTGTGCCGGCACGTATGTCCGGGCCGGGCCCAGTTGGAGATCTCCTCCCACTGGTAGCCGGCCGAGGCGAGCACCCGGTCGGCCATCTCGTAGCGGGCAGCCACGACGTCGTCGTCGGGGTGGCGGTCGGGCGTGCGGGCGAGCGGTGTGCCCGGCTCGACGGTCAGGGCATAGGCGCTGAAGTGGGGCGGCGGCTGGGCCAGGCCCAGCAGGTCGGACAGGCTGCGTTCCCAGTCAGCGTCCTGTTAGCCCGCCCCGCCGATGATCAGGTCGAGATTCCACGAGGCGAAGCCGGCGTCGGCCACCAGGCCGGCGGCCTCGACCACGTGGGCCGGTCCATGACGACGGCCCAGTCCCGCCAGCACGTGACCGACGGTGGACTGGACCCCGAGCGAGATCCGGGTGACGCCGGCGGCGCGGTAGGTGGCGAGCCGCTCGGCGGTCACGTCCTCGGGGTTGCACTCGACGGTCACCTCGGCGCCCGGCAGACAGGGGACGGCGTCCAGCACACCCACGAGCAGGTCGGCCGGGAGTCGGGACGGGGTTCCGCCGCCGAAGAACACCGACGACGCGACAGGCATACCCTCGCGCTCTGTGGCCCGTTCCACCTCGGTGACGCACGCCGCCGCATAGGCCGCCATCAGGTGGTCGCGATCGGTGTACGTGGCGAAGGCGCAATAGTCGCACCGGTGCCGGCAGAACGGCACGTGCACGTAGACGCCGAACGGGCGGTCGTCGCTCACGGAGGCGGCCTGAGTGACGGGCACCGGTGAAGTCCCGCGTGCGGGCTCAGGAGACCTGGCCGGTCCGGACGGAGCGGAGCCGGCGGTCGAGGTGGGCCTCCATGGCCTCGGTGGCGAGCGCCGTCACCTCATCGGTGGTCGCCGAACGGGATTCGGCCAACACACCGGACAGACCGCCGCCGAGGGTGCGACGCAGGAGGGCCAACCCGTCGGCCGACAGCGGCCGGCCCCGCCGGCACGCCCGGCACAGCACCCCGCCCTCCACGATGTCGAAGGCCACCAGCTCGGCATCGTCGTCCTGGCCGCACGAGACGCACCCGTCGAGCATCGGGGCCGAGCCCTCGAGGGCGAGGACCTTGAGGAAGAAGGCGGGGGCCACCATGGGCGAGTTGCGCTCGGCCATGGCGGCGATGGCCCGGACCACCATCTCGTAGAGGGCCGGGTTGGCGTGGCGCTCCTGGCCCACCTGGTCGACCACCTCGAGCATCGAGAGCCCGGCCGACATCCGGTCGAGGTCTTCGCGCACGGGACGGAAGATGTCGATGACCTCGACCTGGTTGATGGTGTCGAGATCGCCCCGGCCCTGCCAGCCGAGCAGGGCCACGTGGCTGAGCGGCTCGAGGCGGGACCCGAACTTGGAGGTGGTGCGGCGCACGCCCTTGGCCACCGCCCGGACCTTGCCGTGGTGCTCGGTCATCAGGGTGACGATGCGGTCCGCCTCGCCCAGGCGGATGGTGCGCAGCACCACACCCCGGTCACGGAACTGGGTCATGACCCGGATTCCGGGGCGGCGGGACCGGGTGGGGTGCCCTCGGCACCGCGTCCGCCACCGGGCAGCGGGCCGTCGGCGGGGCTGCGTGCGGCCCCGTCGGAGCCGGCGGATGCCACGCCATCACCCCGCAGCGACGATAGCGGCACCGGATCGGGACGGTTGAACCGGGGGGCGGGGCGGCCCGAGCGCTTGCCGCTCAGCAAGTTGCCCCCGCCGATCATGACCACCAGCACGGCGGGAATGATGACGAACGGCGCGGCCGCGGTGAACCCGGCGTGCCACGCCACCACCACCCCGACGTAGACGAGCCCACCCAGCACCCAGCCGGTCACGATCCACACTCCGCCGGCGTCGCTGCGGACGTGGTCCGGGTCGGACAGGTGGCCGACCGGGCGACGGGGCAGGCGGCCCATCAGGTGACGCCCCCGTAGCGGCGCTGGCGTCGCTGGAAGTCGCGTACCGCGGCGAACAGGTGGGTCCGGCGGAAGTCCGGCCACAGCACCTCGGTGAAGACCAGTTCGCTGTAGGCGAGCTGCCACAGTAGGAAGTTGGAGATCCGGTGCTCTCCCGACGTGCGGATGACCAGGTCGGGGTCGGGCTGGTCGGGGAAGTAGAGGTGGGAGCGGATGGCCTTCTCGGTGACCTTTTCGGGCTTGACGCCGTCGGCCACCAGGTCCCGGACGGCGTCGACGATCTCGGCCCGGCCGCCGTAGTTGAACGCCATGGTCAAGGTGCAGCGTCGGTTGTGCTTGGTCAACTCGATGGACTCGTCCATCCGCTTGAGCACCCGCTTCGGCACCCGCCAGTCGCGCCGTCCGGCGAACCGGATCCGGACCCCTTTCTCATTGAGCTCGTCGCGCCGGCGCATGAGGAGACCCTCGTTGAACCCCATGAGATAGCGGACCTCGTCGGGGGGACGCCGCCAGTTCTCGGTGGAGAAGGCGTACATGGTGATCCACGGGATCCCCAGCTCGAGGGCACCTTCCACCGCGTCGAGCAGCGCCGCCTCGCCGGCCGCGTGGCCCTCGGTGCGGGGCAGGCCGCGGCGGGCCGCCCACCGGCCGTTGCCGTCCATCACACAGGCCACATGGACGGGCACGGGGCCGTCGGCCACGTCGGCGGCGCAAACGACGTCGTCCTCCTCCGCCCCGTCCTCACCTGCGTTCACCGGATCATCGTGCACGCCGCGAACCTATCCCTTCGGCCGGACCGGTCGTGCCCTGGTCCCGGGCGGGCGGCGCCGTGACGGCGCGGCCGCCGCCGGCGGGCCGCCCCGATGGTTGAGTGCGGGTGCTGTGACGACTAGACCCTCCCCATGACCCCGTGGGCCGCCCTGGCCATCTTCGTCGCCGGGCTGGCCGCCGGCACGATCAACGTGATCGTGGGCTCGGGGTCGCTGATCACCTTCCCGACCCTGCTCGCCCTCGGGTACCCGCCGGTGCTGGCCAACGTGTCGAACAACGTCGGCCTGGTGCCCGGCAGTGCCAGCGCGGTCGTCGCCTATCGCCGGGAGCTGGTCGGCCAGCGGTCCCGGGTGGTGCAACTGGGGGCGGCCTCGATGACCGGAGCCCTCACCGGGGCGGTCCTGCTCCTCGCCCTTCCCTCCAGCGTGTTCAAGGCGGCCATTCCGGCACTGGTACTCCTGGCCGCCGTGCTGATGGCCATCCAGCCCCGGGTCAGCACCTGGCTGGCCGCGAGGGGGGAGCGCAACGTCCACGGCGGGGCCCCGCTGCTGGTCGGGGTGTTCCTGACCGGCATCTACGGCGGCTACTTCGGCGCCGCCCAGGGCGTCATCCTCATCAGCCTCCTGGCCATCTTCATCGACGACGACCTGCAGCGGCTCAACGGGACCAAGAACTCGCTGGCCCTCATCGTCAACGGGGTGGCGGCCATCGTGTTCATCGTGTCGACAAACGTGTCATGGTCGGTGGTCGCCCTCATCGCCGTCGGTTCGACCATCGGCGGACAGCTGGGCGGCCACTACGGCCGGCGACTGCCGGCCAAGGTCCTACGGGTGTGCATCGTGGTGGTCGGGGTGGGCGTGGCCGTCGTCCTGGCCGTCGAGTGGCACTGAGAGGCCCGCGACCAGTCCGGGGCGACCGACACGGCCGGTAGTGTCGGCGGATGCCCGACGAGGTCACCACCACTCTGGCGCGAGTGGCCGCCGGCCTGCCCGGGGGCGGCGAATCCCGTCCCGGACAGGTCGAGATGGCTGTCGCGGTGGCCACGTCGATGGCCGGCGGGCGCCACCTGGTCGTCCAGGCCGGCACCGGCACCGGCAAGTCCCTCGCCTACCTGGTGCCCGCCGCCCTGTCCGGCGAGCGGGTGGTGGTGGCCACGGCCACCAAGGCCCTCCAGGACCAGTTGGCCGACAAGGATCTCCCGATGGTGGCGGCGGCCACCGATGCCGGGTTGACCTTCGCCGTGCTGAAGGGGCGCAGCAACTACGTCTGCCGCCAGCGCGTGAGCGAGATCGGCGGCACGGCCGGCCAGCTCACCCTGGCCGCCGGGTCGGCCGATCCGCCGGACGCCGATGACACCCTGACCCCGGGAGCCGGGGTCGACACATCGGACCCCGCGACCATCGCCGACCAGGTGCGCAGCCTGGTGCGCTGGGCCGAGGACACGATCACCGGCGACCGGGCGGAGCTGCCCTTCGAGCCCCACTTCCGGGCCTGGGCCATGGTGTCCACGACGGCACGGGAGTGCCCGGGTGCCTTCCGGTGTCCGTCGGGACGCGACTGCTGCGCCGAGGACGCCCGGGCCCGCGCCGCCGAAGCCGACGTCATCGTGGTCAACACCCACCTGTACGGCGCCCATCTGGCCAGCGGAGGCCTTGTACTTCCCGAGCATCAGGTGGTGGTGTTCGACGAGGCCCACGAGGTCGAGGACGTGATGACCGACAGCCTGGGCCTCGAGGTCGGACCGGGTCGGTTCCGGGCGCTGGCCACCGCGGCCCGCCCGGTGCTCGACACGGCCGACGACGGCGCCGGCCGGGCCGCCGACGCAGTGGCCGATCTGGCCGACGTGTTCCACCGGGTGCTCCGCCCGTGGTCGGGCCGCCGGGTACCCCACCAGATCCTCGCAGGCGGCACGGATCCCGGGGCTGCGGGCACCGGCGGCGATTCGCCCGAGCTGACGGAGGACGGGCCGGACCCCGGGCCCGCACCGGATGGCGAGCCGGTCGGACTCGACCTCGGCCTCGCCCCCCTGCCGGTCGCCCCAACCAAGGGGCCATTGACCGCAGCCGTGCGAGCAGCCACATCGACGAAGGGCACATCGACGAAGGCCACGGCGGTCGGCAGCGACCCGGACATCGGCACCCTGCTCGCTCTGGCCACCGGCCGGGTCGGGCGGCTGGTCGATCATCTCCGGAGGGCCGAACGGGAAGCCGGCGACGTCGAGACGTCGACCGAGCGATCGAGGAGGGACCGGGTGATGCTGGCCGCCGGACACCTCGCCGCCGACCTGGCCCGCCTGGCCCTGCTGGGGAGCGAGGAGGTCGCCTGGGTGGAGGACAGCAACCGGGCGCCGGCCCTGCGGGTCTCCCCCATCGACGTCGGTCCGATCCTGGGCGAACAGCTCTGGGGTTCGGTCACCGGGATCCTCACGTCGGCCACCGTTCCGATCGGCCTGGCCGAGCGCCTCGGCATGCCGCTCGACGCGACCGACACCCTCGACGTGGGCAGCCCGTTCGACTACCGGACCCACTCCTTGTTATATGTGGCCGCATCGCTGCCCGACCGCCGGCGTCCCGAGGCCGAGCCGGCCCTGCACGACGAGCTCGAGACACTGATCGCCGCGGCGGGTGGGCGCACCCTCGCCCTGTTCACCAGCTGGCGGGCCATGCGGGCCGCCGTCGAGGCGCTGTCCGGGCGGCTGGCCGTGCCGATCCTGTCCCAGTCCGACCTCCCCAAGCCGGCACTCGTCGAGGCGTTCCGGGCCGACGAGTCGACCTGCCTGTTCGCCACGCTCGGGTTCTGGCAGGGGGTCGATGTGCCCGGTCGTACCCTCAGCCTGGTGACCATCGACCGGATCCCGTTCCCCCGGCCCGACGACCCCGTCCTCGAGGCCCGGCGCGAACTCGCCGGTCCCGGGGCATTCGGACGCGTCGACCTGCCCCGGGCCGGCACGTTGCTGGCCCAGGGGGCGGGCCGGCTCATCCGTTCGTCCAACGACCGGGGCGTGGTGGCCGTGCTCGACAGTCGCCTGGCCACCGCCCGTTACCGCAGCGCACTTCTCGAGCGGGTCCCGCCCATGAAACGGACCCTCGACCGGGCCGAGGTCATCGAGTTCCTTGCCGCGGTGGCGGCCGGGGACGACGGCTGAGGCGGGCCCCACCGGGCCGTTGCAATCACCCGTCGCAATGGCGCGGCAGTCCCTAGGATGCGGGGATGAAGGAACTCCTCTACCACCGGTACCTCCTCCCGACGGTCGACCGCCTGGCCGATACGCCGTGCGTGACCGACGCGGCGACCGGGGCAACCCGCACCTTCGCCGAACACCTCGACCGGGTCGGCCGGACCGTCGCCACACTGCGCTCGCTGGGCATCGGACGTGGCGACCGGTTCGCCGTGCTCGCCCTCAACTCCCCCGAGTACCTCGAGCTGTACCACGCGGCCTACCTCGGGGGCGGCGTGATCAATCCGCTGAACCTCCGGTTCGCCCCGAAGGAGCTGGTCCACGTGCTGCGCGACTCGGGCACGAACACCTGCTTCGTCGACGCCATCTTCGCACCCGTCATCGAGGCTGTCCGTGAGGAGGCCGGCCTGAGCCACGTCGTCCTGATCGGAAGCGGCGACGGGCCGCACACCGCCCGCTACGACGAATTGATGGCCGCGGCCGACCCGCAGATCCCCGAGGAGGGCGAGGAGTCCGACCCTGTCGTGCTGATGTACACCGGCGGCACCACCGGGCTGCCCAAAGGGGTGCTGCTCGACCAGCGTGCCGAGATGCTCAACCTCGTCCACATCATGATGGTCCGCCCGGTCGGGAGCCATTCGGTCTACCTCCTCCAGACCCCGATGTTCCACGCCGCTTCGATGTTTGCCATTATCGGCGGGCCGGCGTTCGGGGCCCACACCGTGATCCTGCCGATGTTCGAGCCGGCGGCGACCATGGACGCCATCGACGCCTACCGGCCCACCGACACCGTCATGGTCCCCACCATGATCGGGCTGACCATGGCCCACCCCGACTTCCGCCCCGAACGCCTGGCCGGTCTCCGCGAGCTGGTCTACGGCGCGTCGCCCATGCCCCGTGACCTGCTCGACCGGCTGCTCGAGCTCTACCCGGACATGAACATCTGGCAGGGCTACGGCATGACCGAGTGCTGTGCTGTCCTGACCCTGCTCGGTCCTGCGGAGCACCGCCGGGGTGGCGCGCTCCTGGGTAGCGCCGGGCGGGCCGTGCCGGGCGTCGAGCTCTCCATCCGGAACGAGCTGGGATCCGAGGTCGCCCAGGGCGGGACCGGTGAGGTGTGTGCCCGCGGCGGGCACTTCATGGTCGAGTACTGGAACCAGCCCGAGGCCACGCGCCAGGCCTTCCGGGACGGCTGGTACCACACCGGGGATGCCGGCTACCTCGACGCCGAGGGGTACCTGTATCTGGTCGACCGGGTCAAGGACATGATCGTCACCGGCGGCGAGAACGTCTATTCGATCGAGGTCGAGAATGCACTGGCCAGCCACCCGGCCGTGCTCCAGGTGGCGGTCATCGGCATCCCCCATGACACGTGGGGCGAACAGGTCCATGCCGTGGTCGTCCTCGTGCCCGGTGCCGACGTGGATGCCGACGAGCTGATCGCCCACTGCCGGGAGTGGATCGCCGGATACAAGGTGCCGAAGAGCATCGAGTTCCGGGCCGAGCCTCTCCCCCTGTCGGGAGCGATGAAGGTATTGAAGCGCGAACTGCGCGACCCCTACTGGGAGGGACTGGAGCGCCGGATCAACTGACCTCCGGACCCGGCCGGCGGGTCGAGCGGGCCGAGCGGGCCGCCCGCTCAGAATCCGAGGCGGTCGAGCGAGTCCTCGCGCTGCTGCCAGCGCTTCTCCACCCGGACGAAGAGCTCGAGGTAGGCGCCGGGCTCCATCTGGTTGCGCACGGCTGTACCCACCTCTTTCAAGGTGGTCCCGCCCTTGCCGATCACGATGCCCTTCTGGCTGTCGCGCTCGACCAGGATTTCGCAGCGGACCCGCGGCCACTCCCACTCGGTCACCCGGCAGGCGATCGAGTGCGGAAGCTCGTCGGCCACCCGGTGGAGCAGCTCCTCGCGGACCAGGTCGGCCACCCAGAAGGCTTCGGCCACGTCGGTCACCATGCCTTCGGGGTAGTAGCGGGGTCCCTCGGGCATCCCCTCGACCAGGGCGTCGACCAGGGCCGCCACCCCCTCACCGGTGGCCGCCGACAACGGAAAATACTCGACCGGCACCGGGTCGCCCCCTGCCTCGGAATCGAGCTCGTCGACCACGGCCGACACCCTGGTGAGGTGGCCGAGCACCCCGTCGCCCCCCACCCGGTCGATCTTGTTGACCACGACGAACAGCGTCGGCGAGCCGGTGCCCTCGACCCCGATCTCGTCGGCCAGTGCGGCGGCTCTGGCCATGGCCCGTACCCGCTGCACCGAGTGGGCCAGCACCATCCGGTCTCCCGGGCCGACCGCCCCTGTCGCCTCCACCAGGGCTACCACGGCGTCGACGTCGTCGAGCGACGAAGTGGCCGACTCGTTCATCCGCTCGCCCAGCGCCGTCTTGGGCTTGTGCAGGCCGGGGGTGTCCACGAACACCACCTGGGCGTCGGGCCGGTTGAGCACACCCCGGATCTGGGACCGGGTGGTGTTGGGCCGCGGCGAAACGATCGTCACCTTGGTCCCCACCATGGTGTTCACCAGCGTCGACTTGCCCACGTTGGGACGGCCGACCACGGCCACGAAGCCCGACCGGAAGATACTCACCCGGAGTCTGCCGTCGCTGCCCCGGACGGGGCACCGGCCAGGGGTTCGATCGACACCCGCTCGATGCGCCGGCCGTTGACCCGGTCGACGATCAGGCGCAGCCCGTCGGAGATCACCGACTCGCCGGCCACCGGGACGTGGCCGAGGAGGTCGAACACCAGGCCGCCGACGGTGTCCCACGCCCCGGTTGGAAGGTGGGCGTCGAGCAAGTCGTTGACCTCGTCGACCGGCAGGCGGGCGCTGACCCGCAGGCATCCGCCGGGCAACTGCTCGACCGGGGTCTCCTCGACGTCGAACTCGTCCACGATCTCCCCCACCAGCTCTTCGATGAGGTCCTCCAGGGTGACCAGGCCGGCGGTGCCGCCGTATTCGTTGACCACCACGGCCAGATGGAACTTGTCCGACTGCATCTCGCGCATCAGGTCGGACACCCGCTTGGTCTCGGGGACGAAGTGGGCCTCGCGCACGTGGCTGCCGACGGACTCGACCCCACGCCCCTCCCGGACGATACGGATCATGTCCTTGGTGTACGCGATACCGATGACGTCGTCGATCTGCTGTTCGACGGCCGGAAGACGACTCCGACCGGCCTCGAGAGCGCGGTCGAGTGCATCCTCGACGGACACGTCGGTCCCGATCGTCACCATGTCGGTGCGGGGCACCATCACCTCGCGGACCACGGTGTCGCCGAACTCGATGATCGAATGGATGAGGGCCCGTTCCTCGGTCTCGATCACGTCGCCCTCGACGGCCACGTCGGCCATGGCCAGCAACTCGGACTCGGTGACCAGGGCGCCCACGTAGCCGCCCGACTGGCCGATGAACAGGTTGGCCAGGCCGATGAGCCCGGTGGACACCATGCGTACCGGCCAGAAGCGGATCAGGCCCGACACGAAGGGGGCGGTCATCAGGGCGGCCCGTTCGGGATGGTGGACGGCCCAGTTCTTCGGGACGGCTTCGGCGAAGACGAAGATCACCACGATCTCGAACACGGTGGCGGCCACCACCCCCCAGGCGCCGAACCAGCGGACCGCCAGGATGCCGACCAGGGTGGCCACCACCAGCTGGCAGATGAGCACCAGGAGGAGGACCGGGTTGAGGAAGCCCTGGGGATCCTCGGTGAGCCGGACCAGGACCTTGGCGCCGCGCCGGCCTTCGTCGGCCAGGCTCTTGGCCTTGGCCCGCGACATCCGGACGAGCGCGGTCTCGGACAGGGCCAGCACGGCCGAGGCGACCAGTAGGACCGCCACGGTGACCGTCAGGACGATGTCTTCGGGCCCGAAGGTGGCGGCGGTCGTCATGCGGGGGGCTGGAGTAGCGGGGCCACCCGGTAATAGCGGTCGAGCAGCTGCTGCTCCCGCCGTTCCATCCGCTCGGCCTCCTCGTCCACCTCGTGGTCCATCCCGAGGAGATGGAGGATGCCGTGCACCACGAGCAGGGCGATCTCGTCGTCGAATGTCACACCGTGCTCGACGGCGTTGACGGCGGCCACCGTGGGGCAGATGACCACGTCGCCGAGGAGCAGATGGCGCCCGGTGGCGGCCTCGATGGAGGCCGGACCCGTCCCACCTTCGTCGGGTGAGCGGCCGCTGTGGTCGAACTCGTCCTCGATGGGGAACGACAGGACGTCGGTCGGGCCCTGCTTGTCGAGGAACCGTTCGTTGAGGGCGGCGATGGCCGGCTCGTCGACGAACAGGAGCGACACCTCGGTGTCCGAGGTGATCCCTTCGGCCTCGAGGACGGCCCGGGCGAGGGCTGCCCACTTCTCGACGGCCACCGGGTGATCGGCCTGCTCGTCCGCCGCGTAGATGTCGAGCGTCACCGCGGCGCACCGGCCGATCCATTGGCGGTCGGACCGTCAGTCGGCGAGCCGTCGGCCCGCTCGTAGGCCGACACGATGTCAGCCACGATCTTGTGGCGCACCACGTCCTGGGCCAACAGGTGCACGAAGGCCAGATCCGGCACGCCGCTGAGTACGGCCTCGAGCCCGACCAGGCCCGAGCGCCCGCCGGCGATGTCGACCTGGGTCATGTCGCCGGTGACGACGGCCTTCGAGCCGAACCCGATCCGGGTGAGGAACATCTTCATCTGTTCGGGGCTGGTGTTCTGGGCCTCGTCCAGGATGATGAACGAGTTGTTGAGCGTGCGCCCCCGCATGAAGGCCAGCGGGGCGACCTCGACCGCACCTTTGTCGATGAGTCGCTGGGCCCCCTCGGCCTCGAGCAGGTCATGAAGTGCGTCGTAGAGGGGACGGAGGTAGGGGTCGACCTTGGCCAGCATGTCGCCGGGTAGGAAGCCGAGCCGCTCGCCAGCCTCGACGGCCGGGCGGGTGAGGATGATCCGGTTGACCTGGCGGGCCTGCAGGGCCTGCACGGCCAGGGCCACCGCCAGGTACGACTTTCCGGTTCCGGCCGGCCCGATCCCGAAGGTGACGATGTTGCGGGCGATGGCGTCGGCGTAGGCCTTCTGGCCACTCGTCTTCGGGCGCACCGCACGGCCCCGGGACGACCGCAGCAGCTCGCTGGTCAGGACCTCGGACGGGCGGACATCGTCGCGCATCATGTCCATGGTCCGCTTGAGCTGGACGGGGTCGAGGCCCTGCCCGGACTCGAGCAGGATGATCAGCTCGTGGAAGAGGGAGGTGACCCGCTCCGCATCGGCACCGTCGCCGTCGACGGTCACCTCGTTGCCCCGCACAGCGATGTGGACGTCGGGGAAGGCGTCCTCGATCTGACGGAGCAGCTCATCGCGCTGGCCGAGGAGACCGGCCATGAGGTGGTTGCCGGGAACGAGGATCTTGACCGGGGTGCCTGCCACGTGTGCTCTGCCTGCGACCCTACCAGCGGGCCGGGTGAACCCGGACGAACCGTTCGACCGTGCCGGAGGCGATGCCCGGCGGGCGCCGCTCAGCCCGGGGACCCGTCGAAGGTCCGTCCGCCCAGCACGTGGAGGTGGAGGTGATCCACGCTGTTCATGGCGTCCGGCCCCACGTTGAAGACCAGCCGATAGCCCCGGTCCTCGCCGCCGATCCCCTCGGCGTCCGCCACCGCCTTGGCCGCCACCAGCAGGGCGACCACGTCGTCGGCGTCCTCGGCCACGACCGTGCCGGCGTTGACGATATGACGGGTGGGCACGACCAGCACGTGTGTCGGCGCCTGGGGGTAGATGTCGCGGAACGCCAGCGTTCGCTCGTCGCGGTAGACGACGTCGGCCGGAATGTCGCCGGCGATGATCGAGCAGAAGAGACAGTCGGCCATAGCTGCATCTTCGCACGCCTCCGGACGGTACGAGCCGCCCGAGCGGGCTCAGCCTTCGGCGGCGATCGGCCCCATGTCCACGCCGTGGACCACCCGGGAAGGGCCCTTCACCTCGGGGTAGAGGTGCTCGAGACTGCCCGGCGCGATCCGGCTCGACTCGATGAAGACGTCGACGTCGGACTCCTTCAGGCGGATGACCCGGCCGAACTTGTAGGCGGCCAGACCACCCTCATCGATGAACCGGTACAGGCTGCGGAGCGTGACGCCGAGACGCTCGGCCGCCTCCTTGGTGCTCAGCCAGCTGATCAGCTCGCCCCGGCCGTCCATCAGACTGCGACGAGCAGCCCGAGCTCATCCAGCCGGGCACCCATCGAATCCGGGGTCACACCGAAGAGACAGGCGATGGCCCGGACGTCCTCGGCTCGGATGGTGATCATCCGACCGTTGAAGTCCTGGCGGTGCACCTGGATCATGCTCAGGAACCGACGCAGCAGGTCCCGCTCGGGGCCCGACACCGTGTGCAGTTTGGTCAGATCGATGGCCACCTTGTCGGGGACGGTCGAGATGGCTGCCGCCCTGCGGCCGTTGCCGGACTCGTCGGACGACCCCGAGGCGCCCCACCGGCCGTTGGCCGACGAGTCGTCATGGGGGAGCAGTTGGTCGACGGGCACGTCGTAGAGCTTGGCCAGGCGCTGGAGCCGGGGCACCGAAATGGCCCGCTCGCCGCGCTCGTAGGCGCCGAGCACCGACGCCTTGAACTCCTGGTCGGACATGGCCTCCACGGCCTGCAGCGAGAGCCGCATCTGCTTGCGCATCGCCCGCAGTCTCGAACCGACTGCTCGGGCGTAGGCGACCCGGGCCGCCTCCTCCTGCTCGTCGTCGTCAGATTCTACGACTGTCTTGTCGGTCACCGTCATGGCCACGCCTCCGCTCCCAACCGTTCGCCCCTCGAGCCCAGGCATCCGGGCTCACCCGTCACCCAGCATCTGTCTCACGCAGCGTGACCGGCACGCGTTGTGCCGGTTGCCGGGTGATTTCCTGTCACAGACCAGTTTTCCTCACGGAGCGTGGTTACGCAAGGGGCAGTACCAGGCCGGCCCGGAGTCCACAGAGCAGCGCTCCGGCCACCACAGCCGCCGTCTCGGCCCGCAGGACCGTCGGACCGAGCCCGACACCCGGGCCGAAGTTGGCACGCTCGGTGTCGTCCCAACCACCCTCGGGACCGACAGCCAGGACCGGTCGGTCGAGGCCGGGGGCAGCACCGCCGGCGTCGGCCAGGGCCAACGGGGCGCCGACCAGACCAGCCACCTCGTCGAGCCGGCACACATCGACCACCTCGGGCAGCCAGACCTGCCGGCTTTGGGCTGCCGCCTCGCGTGCCACCCGGCGGAGGCGCTCGATGGCTTTGACCCCGCGCTCACCGTCCCAGCGCACCACCGAGCGTGAGGTCCGCAAGGGGATGATGCGGTCGACCCCGAGTTCGGTCAGCTTCTGGGTGACCCACTCCGGGCGGTCGCCCTTGGTCGGGGCGAAGGCAACGGTGAGCTCGGGACGGGGGCGGTCCGCCACGACCACCGGCCCGTCGGGGATCAGCACACCGGCAGGGTCGGCCCGGCGCGAACCCTGGGCCGAGGCGTCGGCGGCCACCCGGCACGGGACCCACCGCCCGGCCCCGTCGGAGGCGACTACCGGCTCGCCGGCCCGCAGCCGGAGGACGTCGAGGAGGTGACGGACATCGTCGGCGTCGACCACCGGGGCCGACGGATCGGCAACGAAGACCATGGCCATGGCCGCCACCAGGACCGGGTCGGGCGCCCGGGGAACGCCCGTGCCGCCCGCCGGTACGTCCACGCTCAGCTGAGCGCGGAGCGCAGCTTGGAGAACAACCCCTCGGACTGGGGAGCTTCGCCCAGGTCTTCGGACCTGGCCTCGGCCAGGCGGGCGAGCAGGTCGCGCTGAACGTCGTCGAGGTCGGTCGGGGTGTCGACTTGGACGTGGACGTACAGGTCGCCACGACCCCGGCCCCGGACCTTCGGCACGCCCAGCCCCTTCAGGTTCTGCACCGCACCGCTCTGGGTGGCGCCAGCAATCGCGAGGTCGCGGGTGTCGTCCAGGGTGTCGAACGGGATGCTTCCGCCGAGGGCGGCGAGGGCCATCGGCACGTTCACGGTGGCGTGGAGGTCGACCCCGGACCGCTGGAACACCTCGTCGGCGTGGACCGACAGGTGCACGAACAGGGCGCCGTTGGGGCCGCCCCGGAACCCGGCCGGCCCGTGGCCGGCCAACCGCAGAGTCGAACCGTCATCCACGCCGGCCGGGATGTCGACGGTCAGTGTGCGCGACTCGTTTCGGCGCCCCTCGCCCCGGCACTCGCTGCACGGCGACTCGATCGACTGGCCCGTGCCCTGACAGCGATTACAGGGGACCGCAGTCACCACCTGGCCGAGGATCGATTGGCGGACCCGGCGCAGCTCGCCGGCCCCCTGGCACTCGGGGCAGCGGCTCACCGAGGTGCCGGGCTCGGCGCCGGTTCCCTCGCAGGTGTCGCAGTGCACCGGGACGGTGACCTCGACCTGGCGCTCCACGCCGAAGACGGCCTCGCGGAAGGAGAGCTCGACCATCAGCTCGGCATCGGGACCAGGCACCGGACCGGTGCGCCGCCGGCCGGCCTGGGCACCGCCCATGCCGTTGAAGAAGGCGTCGAAGAGGTCGCCGAGCCCACCGGCCCCGAACGGGTCGCCGGCACCGCCGCCGCCGGCCGCCTGACCGAACACGCCGGCATGACCGAATCGGTCGTAGCGGGCCCGCCGTTCGGGGTCGCGCAGGACCTCGTAGGCCAGGCTGATCTCCTTGAAGTGCTCGTCGTCCTCGGATCCGGCGTGGTTGGTGTCCGGGTGGAACTGGCGGGCCTTGGCCCGGTAGGCGCGCTTCAGCTCGTCGTCGGTGGCGCCTCGGCCGACACCGAGGAGTTCGTAGAGGTCGGTGTCGGTCATCAGCCGGCCCCGCCCAGGCGCTCACCCAGGCGGTCGCCGACCACCTGGGCCGCCGCCAGAGCCAGCGGGTAGTTCATCCGGGTCGGGCCGAGCAGGCCGATGGTCCCGGCCTCGAGGCCGTCCACCGAGATCGGCATCACCACGATGGCACATGAGGCGAGCGGCTCGACCCCGTGCTCGGCCCCGATAGCCACCGTCAGCCCGGTGTCCAGGATGTCGCGGAGGAGGGAGACCACCACCAGCTGTTGTTCAAGGATGGTGAGCACGGACCGCACGGTGTCCACGGCGTCGAAGGCGGCGGCCATGCGCGACGATCCACCGACGAAGAGCTGGTCGCCGCTGTCGTTTCCGCCGAGAGTGTGGAGGGCAGCAACCCCGCAGCTCACCACAGCGTCGACCGTCGGGTTTCCGCTGGGCGCCGCGGTGTGACCCGCCTGGGCCAGGGTCGCCCCGAGCGTATGGGCGGCCAACCGGCCACCGGCCTCGGACAGGACTGCCTCGTCGACATCGTCGGGCACCTCGACGGTCTGCTTGCGGACCGCACCGTCGGCCAGCACCACGACGACCAGGGCCATGCGGTGGCCGAGGCCGACCAGCTGCACCGAACGGACGGCGGCCGACTCGTGAGAGGGGCCGACCACCATGGCCGTGCAGTCGGTGAGGTCGGCCAGCAGACCGGAGGTCCGCTCCAGCATCTGCTCGATCTCCCCATGGGCGTGATCGAAGAACTGGCGGACCTGCTGGCGGCCCCCCGGGTCGAGTGATCCGGTGCCGCCCAGGTGGTCGACGAAGAAGCGGTAGCCCTTGTCGGTCGGAATGCGGCCGGCGCTGGTGTGAGGCTGCACCAGATACCCGTCGCGCTCAAGGGCGGCCATGTCGGACCGCACGGTGGCCGAAGAGACGCTCACCCCGGGGGCGTCGACGACGTGCTGGGATCCGACGGGCTGGGCAGACGCGATGTACTCGGTGACCACGGCATTGAGGATGGCCGCCTTGCGGGTGTCGAGGTCGGCGTCACCCGGGGGTGCGCTGTCGGCTCTGCGGTCATCGACGGTCGGCATGGGCGCTCACCAGGGAGAGGAGGTGCGAGGGCGGGCGCCTTTCCCGGGGGCCCCGTCGTGTCTGGCACTCCACTCTACAGAGTGCTGACCGGATCCGGCCGTACACCCGTCCCCACCGGGTCAGCTGTCGCGCTCCGCCACGCCGGCGGCGAGGCCCCGGTCAGGCTGAAGCGATGAACATCCGCTCGGTCATGGCCGGGCCGAGGGCGATGGCCGCGTCCCCCATGACGAGGGTGAGGGTGCCGTCGGGCGCGCGGGACTGAACCAGTGCGGTGGTGCCCGGGGTGAGCCCGTTGTCGCCCAGGTAGCTGAGCGAGTCTGCCTCGTGCTCGACACTCTCGGTGATCCGGAGTAGGCGGACGTGGTCGCCGGGCTGGGCCTCGGCCAGGCGCTTCTGGGTCGGGCCGACCGGCGTCGAACCCGGAATCGGGTTCCCGTGCGGGCACGTGGTCGGGTTGTCGAGCAGCACCACCAGGCGGGCCTCGACGTCGTCGGAGATCACGTGCTCCCACCGGCCGGCTTCGATGTGGGCCTTGTCCCAGTCCAGTCCGATGATGTCAACCAGCAGTCGCTCGGCCAGGCGGTGCTTGCGGACGACACCTTCGGCCAGCGACCGACCCGCCGAGGTCATCGAGATGCGCCGGCCGCTGCGGACGATGAGGCCGTCGGCCTCCAGGCGGTCGAGCATCTCCGAGACGGACGGAGCCGCTTTGCCCAGGCGCTCGGCCAGGCGGGCCTGGATCACCGGGATCCCCTCCTCTTCGAGGGCGAAGATCGTTTCGAGGTACTCCTCGACCGGGGGGTGGAAGCGGTCCAGCACGGGCCGATCCTACGGCACGGCCGTCGCCGACGAGTCGGTCGTCCCGGGCGGACGGTACCGTAGAGGCGTGGAGATCACCCCGGGACCGGACGGCGGAACCCCCGCCCCGGAGGGGTCATCGGGTCCGGCTGACGCCGGTCCCGATGAGGGCGCCACCCAGGTCGGGAACGAGGTACGGCCGCCCGAGGATGCCGCTGACGAGGCCGAGGACGGACACGTCCCGCACGAGCCGCTGCCCTTTCAGAAGTGGGTCAAGCACTCGGCCACCGGTGCGGTGCTCTCGGGCATCGCCTTCGGCCTGCAAGAGGTCCTCCAACCCAAGCGCGAGCTTCCGGCATTCGTGATGGAGGCCCCGGGCGAGCCGGAGGACCCCGATGCCCCGATCACCCTCCACTTCGACCCTGACGACCCCACCAAGACGGTGGCCGTCATCCGCGACCCGGCGCGCCGGCGCGGACGGGCGCCCGACTCCTGAGCAACGTTGGCTGAGCCACGTCTCCTGAGCCACTTCTGTTGAACGGGGCCCGCCCAACTCAGCCGATGGTCGACACGTCCGAGGCGAGCGACGAGCCCCCGGACCCGGTTCCGAGCACCCACTCGTCCAACACCACGAGGGCCTCCGAGCGGCCCTGCGCCACATGGAAACTGTGGTCGAGGGTGGGCACGAAGGCGATCTCCAGCACCCCTGAACGAGCCAGCCGACGGAACTCGTGGGTCCGGCCTCTGCCGATGCCCGGCCACTCGTCCGGCCCGAGCACGATGCAGACGGCGGCGCCGCTGTCGACGACTTCGCGGACGGAGGCCACCGGGTCGGGCCCGCCCTTGATCAACTGCAGCGCCCACCACGCCCGGTCAGGTAGGTGACGGGTGATCGGGTGGAACACGCCTCTGTCGCGCAACGTCCCGAGGAACCGGCGTCGTTGAGCACGGACCGCCGGCTCGCGTGTCTGGGACTGCTCGCCGCCACCCCAGGCCGCCGGAGCTCCCTCGATGAGGTCCCCGATCGAGCCCCGTTCCTGGACACCCGGCGAAGGCAGCCGCAACGGATTGAGGACGGCCACCCCACCGACCCCGGTTGCAGGCGCGGCCAACAAGGAGTGGAACGCACCGGAGCACAGTCCGAGGAGCACCACCTCGCGGGGATCATCGGGGGCCAAGAAACGGACACCCTCGGTCACGTCGTCGAGGGCGCCGGGCGGGTAGCTCGAGAGCTCGCCGGGGGGTCCGGTCAACCGGCTGTCCCCCAAGCCGCCGATGTCCATGCGTAGGCACCGGATCCCTTCGGCGGCCCAACGACGGCTCAGTTCCACCCACTGACGGCCGGGGCCGACATGGTCGAGGCTGCCGGCGTTGAGGAAGAGGGCGGCACCGAAGATCGGCACCGTCCCACCGGTGGTGACCACGCGGGTCGAGTCCCCCAGGATCGGTCCGACGGTCGGCTCGCCCGGCTCGGCCAGGACTCCGAAGAGCCCGACGTTACCGAAGACCACGGGGCGCTCGATGACGGGTGTGCCACCGGCGGGCTCCACCCGGGCCACGGTGCGGATGGCCGGCTCGATGGCCCGAAGCGGCACGGGTACTTCCTGGCCCACGATGTAGGAGGTGATCGCGGCCACGTCCTGCGGGTCCACCGTGGCCCGCATCAACTCCACGCTGAACAGCGCGTCCACCCCGGTGCCCGGGCGCCGCTCGCACCCTTCCGGCCCGAATTCGGCGCGCACCGGCTCGCCCGTATCGAGATCGACGGCATCGATGACCAGGACCGCCTTCGGATAGGTGCCGTCCGGGGCGGTGCTGTCGAGTGCCCTCAGGTCGCGAGCGAGGTCGGGGTCGAGGACGAACCCCGGAATTTCGGTGGATCCGTCGGCAGTGTCCGGCGCGTCCCCTACCGCGTACAGCCGGCGCAGGGCCCGCTGGTACCGCACGAACTGACTCCCTCTGGTCCATGGGTACCAGAGGACGAGTGACGCCACGTCGTCCCGACCGGCAGCGGCCCTGGCGGCCAGCGTGGCACCCAACCGGGCGCCGACCAGATGGAGTCGGACCGCGCCCGCGTCGCGCAGGTAGTCGAGGCCACGGTCGACACTGGTGATCCACGCGGCGAGACGGTCGGGGTCGGTCATGCGACCGGCCGAGTCACCCATGCCGTCGTAGTCGAATCGCAGGACGGTGCACCCGGCGTCGGCCAGGGCGACGGCGAGATCCCGATAGGCCAGTTGGCTCGCCTCGCCCTCGATGCCGATGGAGGGGCACAGCACGACGCCCTGGCCGCCCGCCACATCGGGCACGTGGACCCAGCCGAACAACGGGCGGGCTTCGGGTCCGAACCAGGTGGGGGTGGCGTGGGACCCGGAGTGGGGGGTCGAGGTCATCATCTTCGGTTCGACCGGCGCCGGAGCGCCGCTCACCTGATCGGGCAGGTTTGTTGGTTCGTGTGCCGGGACGCAGGCATCGTCGGCGATGGTAGCCGGAGGGCCCGGCGACCCCCGCCGCCGCAAACGGGCCACCGCCGTAGTGCGCATGTCGGGCTCGATCCAGAGGGTGACGGCCAGCATGACCGCCCATGCCCCGACTACCACGACCGCCGCGCTGATGACGGCCCACACACCATCCCGGAACACATGAGTCGTGTGAGAGGCCGGGAACAGCCAGAGGATGAGGAGGGCCAGCGCCCCGGCCACAGCCACCGCCGGCAAGACCGGGAGCAGGGCGTCCTTGACGTAGCGCCTGATCGGAACATTGAGGTACCGGCACACGATGATCGGGAGGATCGTGAAGTCGATGACGAGCACAGCGGGCAACGACCCGATGGCCGGCCCGATCGGGCCGAGCGCGAACGTGGCGATGATGCTCCCGATCAAGTTGACGGTGGCGCCCACCACGGCCATACGCATCATCAGCTGGTTGCGGCCGACGCCGGTCAGAAAAATGAAGCACTGGTGGCCCGGGAGTTCGAGCGCCGTCACGAAGCCGAGGGCGATCATGATCGAGTAGGTCTTGGGCGGGACGTTGCCGAGCCACAGTTTCAAGATGGGTTCGCCGAAGGCCGCCAGGGCGACCAGGATCGGCAGCGTGATCGCCATGGTGGCCATCACGGTGCGGGAGAAGAGGCGGGCCTGGCGAGCGGGGTCCTTCACGCTTTCGAAGTGGGCGTAGGTGGGCAGCAGTAGGTCGCTGCCGTAGGTGGTCAGGTTGCGGGTCAGGTTGGCCGTGGACAGGGCGATGTCGTAGGGGGCCACCTGCGCCACGGGCAGGATGATGCCGATGATCAGGGCGTCCAGGCTGAACGACACCAAGCCACTGATGGCGATGACGGTGTTCCGCCCTCCGAACCTGAGGAGGTCGATCAGCAGATCACCGCGAAAGCGACCCTGGATCACGTTTGAACCGGTCGTACGTCGGATGATGCCGGCCGAGACCACCGTCCCGAACAGGACACCCCCCAGGCTGACGATGGCCAAGCCGATCAGGCCACCCCCGGCAAGCACGACCACCACTTGACTGACCTGGGTGACGATGAAGCCGACGGCGCCGATCTGGGACTGGCGGTCCCCCCGACCGGCTCCGAACAGCACCGCCGACGGGACGGAGCCGATGAACTTCACCGCGGTCATCACCCCGAGAATGATCAAGGTCCGGTCGGCGACGCTCCCGCTCACGTCGCCGAGATGGAGGAACGACGCGAGAAACGGAGCCACCGCCACCGTGATCAACACGGCCAGTGTCCCGGTGGTGGAGAAGAACACCAGTGAGGTGCGGATGACGTCAGCGGTCTCGTCCTTGTCGCCGATGGCCGAGAGCCGGGCCACCCGTTGGACCACCGCAGTCGACACGCCGGTGTCGAGCAGGCCCAGGTAGCCGACGATCGAGAGCAGGACGATCCACAGGCCGTACGTGCCGGCACCCAGGTGGCGAAGGATCACCCGGGTCAGGACCAGGCTCAGGAGTATCCCGGTGAACAGGTTGGCGTAGGACGACGCCGCGTTCCTGGCGAACTGGCGCCCGCTGGCATTGGCCGGTGGTTTGTCCGCGGCAGTCACAGCGGGTGCTGATCTGAGGGACGCATGCTGCCCGAATCGTAGTCTGGTTGGTCTCCAGACCCGGACCCGTTCAGCTACTCGGGAAGTCCGGACCGGACCTGCACCGGATCACCGTGGTCGCCGACGTGCATCCGAAACTGCGGCCCGCAAGTGCTGGCCAAGGCGCTCCTCGAAGACGGTGCGGGAGAGTTCGCCCCGACTGAGGTTCTCGATGGCCCGCCTCATCGCAGTACGCCGATCGGCGCTGTGCAAAAGCTCGGCGATGTTTGCCGCAAGTGTTGCTGGATCCTCGGGCGGCGAGAGCAACCCGGTCACACCGTGCTGCACGTAGTCGCGGCTGCCGTTGGTATCGGAGGAGACGACGGGGATACCCATGGCGTAGGCGTCAAGGATAATGGTCGGGCCACAGGCGAGATCAGTGTCCTCGAAGGTCACCGCGACCAGTGTGGAGTGTTGCATGAGGACCCGCCCGTCGGCGATGGTCTGGGCCGGTAGCAGCTCCACGTTGGGAGGGATCGGCGTCGACTTGGAATCGAGTGACTGCGTGGCCACGATGCAGTGTTGATCGGGGATCAGCTCGAAGGCACGGAGGAGCAGCCGCCAGTCCCGGTGCGCCGAGCCAGCTGCGTACACGTACGGCGGTCGAGGGGAGGCGACGGGCGCTGCCTGGTCGACATCGGGCACCGGCATGGCCAGGAAGCGACAGCGCTCGTCGGGTACCCCGAACCGTCGATCGAACATGTCGACGTCTCCGGTGCGGATGCAGAGCACCAGGTCCACGCTGCGCATGCCGAACGCGAACAGTCGGTCGAGTTGCCGCCACCGGAGGGCAATCGGGTCGAGAACTACCAGCGCACCGGGACCACGCACCCGCCGAGGCAGGAAGCGCCAGATCAGCGGCACCAGGAACGTCTCGAGGCCTGCCGAGCTGATGACGATCCCATCGTAGGACCGACCTACCCGGATGATGGACAGCGAGTCTCGCAGGTAGACCCAGAACCGCTTGGCGTTTTTGAGATTCCAGTCGATGGTCCGGTGCTGCTGGTGCACCGTGATCCCCGGGTCCGGAAGCTCGATGACTTCGATATTCCCCTGCCACGCCGCGGAGAACAGGAACCGCAGGGGCGGCGATTCACTCGTGGCTTCGCCGTTCACCGCGATGCCCTATCCCGGACCCGACGGAATGCTGTCCCGGCCGGCATCCGTCGCGCGGGCCACGTCACCTTGCGATTCCCACGGTCCGCCACGCGGGAATCGTAAGGTAGGCATCGGGCGCTCGCCAGGACGTCGACGCGGTGCCACCGGAGGAAGGTCGAAGACCTGGCAGGAATCGAGGTCCACCACCTCGGCACCCTCGTGACCGGAGCCGGACGATGAGCGTGAGGCAGGGCTGCGGACAATCAGTCATCGAGCTTGAGGGCGGAGACGAAGGCTTCCTGGGGGACCTCGACCCGACCAATGTTCTTCATCTTCTTCTTCCCCTCCTTCTGTTTCTCCAACAGCTTGCGCTTGCGGGTGATGTCCCCGCCGTAGCACTTGGCCAACACGTCCTTGCGGCGGGCCTTGACCGTCTCGCGGGCCAGCACCCGGCCCCCGATGGCGGCCTGGATGGGGACCTCGAACATCTGGCGCGGGATCAGCTCCTTGAGCTTTTCGGCCATCCGCCGCCCGTAGTAGTCGGCCTGTGACTTGTGGACGATGGTGGAGAAGGCATCGACCGGTACGTGGTTGATGAGTAGGTCGACCTTGACCAGGTCGGCGGTGGCGTAGCCGCACGGCTCGTAGTCGAGGCTGGCGTAGCCCTTCGTTCGGCTTTTCAGCTGATCGAAGAAGTTGACCACCACCTCGGCCAGGGGGATGACGTAGACGAACTCGACCCGCTCCGGCGACAGGTAGTCCATCTTCAGCATCTCGGCCCGTCGGCCCTGGCACAGCTCCATGATCGAGCCGGTGTACTCCGCCGGGGTGAGGATGGTGGCCCGCAACATCGGCTCGTCGACGTGATCGAGCGACGACGCCTCGGGCAGCTCGGACGGATTGTCGACGTCCACCTCGCTGCCGTTGTCCAGGAACGCCCGATAGGCCACCGAGGGGGCGGTGGCGATGAGTGAGAGGTCGAACTCCCGCTCGAGGCGCTCGCGCACGATCTCCATGTGGAGGAGACCGAGAAAGCCGCACCGGAAGCCGAACCCGAGGGCTCGAGAGGACTCGGGCTCGTAGGTGAAGCTGGCGTCGTTGAGCCGCAGCTTCTCGAGGGCGTCACGCAGGTCGGGAAGCTCGTCGCCGTCGATGGGGAACAGGCCGCAGAAGACCATGGGCTTGGGGTCGCGGTAGCCGTCGAGGGCGATGTCGGCGGGGTGGGTCGCCGTGGTCACTGTCTCGCCCGAGCGGGCACCTCCGACGTCTTTGATGCCGGCGATGAGGTAGCCGACCTCGCCCGGACCGAGTTCACTCACGGGGACCATCACCGGGGTGCGGATGCCGATCTCCTCGATCTCGTGATTGGCCCCGGCCTGCATGAACCTCAGGCGGTCATCGTTGGTGAGGGTGCCGTCCATCACCCGGATGGAGCTGACCACCCCGCGGTACTGGTCGTAGGCCGAGTCGAATATCAGGGCCCGCAGGGGCGCCGCTGGGTCGCCGGTCGGGGCCGGGATGCGGGCGACGATGGCGTCGAGCAGCTCCGGTACCCCCTCCCCCGTCTTGGCCGAGATATGGAGGATGTCGGCGGCGGCCAGGCCCAACACGTTCTCGATCTCGGCCGCGCACCGTTCGGGATCGGCGGCCGGTAGGTCGATCTTGTTCAGCACGGCCACGATCTCGAGGTCGTTCTCCAGGGCCTGGTAGCAGTTGGCCAGGGTCTGGGCCTGGATGCCCTGGGAGGCATCCACCAGCAGGACGGCACCCTCGCAGGCGGCCAACGACCGGCTGACCTCGTAGCCGAAGTCGACATGGCCCGGGGTGTCGATGAGGTGGAGCGTGTGCTCCGCCCACGGCACCCGCACGTTCTGGGCCTTGATGGTGATGCCACGCTCCCGTTCGATGTCCATCGAGTCCAGGTACTGCTCACGCATCAGGCGGGGGTCGACAGCCCCAGTCAGCTCCAGGATGCGGTCGGACAGCGTCGACTTGCCGTGGTCGACGTGACTGATGATCGAGAAGTTGCGGATGCGGTCGATGGGGAGCACGGGGCGCCCAGCGTACCCAAGGCCGGCGGAGACCCACTCCCCGCCAGGCCGGACGGCACCTGGCGCGATCCTTCCGGCAGCCGTCGGGAACGATCCGGTCCGAACTGCTATCCTTCCTTGTCTCCCGGTAGGCGATCCCTCAAGGATCCCCGGGGGCCAGACACAGCCCGGGCCGGTGATGCACGTCTCCGCCCGGACCCGACGCACGAGGACGACGAGGACAAGCAGTGGCCAACATCCGTAGCCAGATCAAGCGCAACCGACAGACCGTCAAGCGCCAGGCCCGTAACAAGGCGGTCCGTTCCGAGCTGCGCACGCGCACCAAGAGGGCCAACGCGGCCATCGCCGAAGGTGCCGAGAGCTCGGAGGAGTCGATCAAGCTCGCCATCAAGCGGATCGACAAGGCGGCCGCCAAGGGCGTCATCCACAAGAACCAGGCGGCCAACCGCAAGTCCCGCCTGATGAAGCGTGCCGCCAAGGCGTCCGCCGACGCCTGAGCCGCACACCCCGCCGGCTCCCGGCGGGCATCCCGATCGCAGTACCCGAGTCCCGCCTCCGGCGGGACTCGGCGCGTCCCGTGGCCGTTCCCAGCTCAGTCTTCGACGGCCTCGGTCAGCTCGGGCCCGTCATTGCGAACATTGCCCACCGCCGGGCCGACCGGATGGTGGACCAGGGTGCCGGCAGCGGAAGGCACCAGCAGCGACTCGAGCTCGGGCTTGTCCCGGTTGGCCGGGTCGAGCCACTCGTCGAGCGTGTCTTCCTCGAGCACTACGGGCATCCGGTGGTGGATGTCCCCCATGTCCGGGCCCGCCTCAGTGGTGATGATCGTGCAGGTCCGCATAGGTGGCCGCTCGGCCTCATCGGTGTCACGGCTGTCCGGACCGCCCCACCACTGCTCCCACAATCCGGCGAGCGCCAGCGGCCGGCCGTCGGTCCGGGTGAAGTAATAGGGGCGCTTGGCGCTCCCGGGCTTCCACTCGTAGAACCCGTCGGCCACCACCACGAGCCGGCGGGCGGAGAACGCGGAGCGGAACGAGGGCTTCGACGCCACCGTCTCGGCCCGGGCGTTGAACATCCGACTGCCCACCGCCGGGTCCCTGGCCCACGACGGCACCAGACCCCACCGGTACCGGCCGAGCTCGCGGTGGACGGGCGTCGGACCGCCGCCCGCAGGTAGGTCGCCGTCGGACACGTCCGGCACGTCGGCCACGGCCAGGATCGTCCGGGTCGGAGGGACGTTCCAACTGGGCCGGGCGTCGGGGTCGACGTCGGGCCCGAGCTGGGCGTCGAAGATCCGGGTCAGGTAGTCCGGGTCCGAGTAGAGCGAGATCCGTCCGCACATGGCCGCCCAGCCTAAGGCGGTCCGGCGCGGATCACCCCCGGTCGGATGCCCCGGTCACTTCGGCGGGTAGTAGTAGAACGTGCCGTCGCAACGGTAGCCGTGGGCGGGACCGTTGATCGGCGGGTTGTCCAGCCTCTGGATGTGGCCGCTGACGATCTTGGCGATCACGTAGCAGTGGGCCGGGACTTTCTGGGCCGGGTTGGAGCTGGCGATGAGGTAGTTCCCGTTGAAGTTGGTGACCTTCTTCAGCTGCTGCAGCACGGAGCCCCGGGTGGGATTCTTCCCGGCGGCCTGCAGTGCCTGGGTGAAGAGCTCTGCCGACAGCCAGCCGAACAAGGTGAACAGGTCGGGCTTGAACCCGGGATCAGCCTTCTGGACCCAGGTGAGGAAGGTCTGCGCCGCCGGCAGTTGGCTCGCGTCTTCGCCGAGGAACAGCGAGTTCACCATCTCCATGTAGGTCCCGTCGATGGCTGCCGGGCCACCGGAGTCCGGCACCAGCTGTTCCGAATATGTCGACGAGCCGAAGACGACCTGCGGGTGGAAGTTCTGCTGGTTGAGCGCCTTGACCACCGACGCCGCGTAGTTTTCCGGCATCTGCTCGAGGAACAGGATCTTCACTCCGTCATTGCGCATGGCGACCACGTTCGGAGTGAAGTTGGTGGTGGTGATGTCGAACTGTTGGTCGTAGATGACCTTGTAGCCAAGGGACTCCATGGCAGCCTTCTCGCCACCCCATTTGACGATGGCCGACGGCTGGTCGGCAACCAGGGCGGCGGCGTGCTTGACGTCACCCGGGAACTTCTGTTTGAAGTACAGCAGCCCACCGGTCGGCCACCCGATGGCCGCCGGGTCGGGGCTGAAGCTGTTGGGCAGGTCGCTCGCCAGCTGGCTGAGGGAGACCGTCACGTTGGGCACTCCAGGGTTGGCGGCGAGCACCGTCTCGCCGTAGGAGTCCTCGAGGCTGAACCCTCCGACCGCTGCGAAGTCCTTGTCCACTACCTGTTGGGTGGCCTGCTTGTTCGGGGCTCCCTGGTAGCCATCGTCATACGAGTCGACGTTGATCTTGCGGCCGTTGATCCCCCCGGTCGAGTTGACGTAGTCCGCCCATGCCTCGGTTCCGACATCGGCGCCCTTGAACAAGCCGAAGGCCAGGGTCGACACGTTGCCCACCGTCACCGACGACGGGGTGATCCCAGTGGTGTCGCTGAAGGCCGATGACGGGATGCCCGTCGAGGCTCCGGTGGCGCTGGCGAAAGTGGTTGCCGCCGGCTGCGACTTGGTGGTCGAACACGCCGTGAGCGTGCCCGCGAACACGAGGGTCACCAGGGACACGGTGACCGCTCGGCGCCGCCGTCGTCCCGCCGACCCACTGCCGCTGATGGAGTGCCTCATCGGTTGTTCCCCCTGTTGTTCTGGTGCCCGGCAGGCCTACGACCTGTCCCCCCGGCACGACACAGTGCAGCTGACTCTAGAGAATGCGCGCCGACCGCGCGTGACAGACCCGTCATCCGGCCCTTTCGGCGCCTCCGGCCATTGTGTTCCGGTGCATGGCGTTGATCCGTTCGCGGGACAGATTGACGAACTCGCCCGTCGCCTCGACTTTGACCACGCCGTCCTGGATGAGCCGCCCAATGCTGTGGGTCCGGCGCTTGGTGACCTCGGTCACCTCGGACTCGAAGCGGGTGTCGGCCCCGACGATGGTGGGCCGCAGGTAGCGGATGCGCAGCTCCACCGTCGGCCCGGCGGCGTCGGCCACCACGTTGGCCGCAGTCAGGATGATGTCGAAGGCGGCGGCGATGGCCGCGCCGTGGACACATCCCGGTGCCCCCTCGTACTGAGGGGCGAAGACCACCTTCCCGAAGGCCTTCGGCGGATCGAACCAGATCTCGATGGGCGGGGCCACCGGGTTGCAGGACCCGACGACCATGTCGAAAGGCATGGCCTGGGTCAAGGTCGACAAGTCGTCGGACCCCTCCGACTCCCGGGCGAACCGCCCGACCGGTTCGGGGCCCTCGTCGGGGACGGTTGCGGCCAGCACGTCGCACAGCGTGTCGATCCGGGACGTGGCGTCGGCGAACGCCCCCGGTGCGGGCGTGGACGTCACGGTGAGCTCCATCAGCCTCCGCACGGCGGTGGCCAGCTCCTCGCGGCCTCCCCCACTCCAGGGGCGGCCGTGGGGGCCTCCACGACGCGGAGCTTCGGGCACCGCTCCCGTCCCGGGCGCGTCAGCCATGGGTCCCGGCGAATCGTGCGACGTGGACGGCATGGGCGTCGAGCACCTCCAGGATCTCGGTGCGGGACCCGGACGGGACCCGCAGCACGACCTCGTCGAGGCCGAGGCCCTCGAAGTGTGCCAGTTTGGCCTCAGTCGGAACCGTCCCGAACGGGATCACCCGGGCCAGGCCGGGGTCGCGCCCGGCGTCCTCGAACGCCCGTCGCAGCTGCGGTAGTGACTCGCCGAGTCCCGACCCGCCGATGGGCATCCACCCATCGGCGTACTCGGCGACGGACGCGAAGTTGCCAGCCGTCGGAGCACCGCCGAGGAGGACTGGGACTCCGGGTTGCTGCACCGGCTTCGGCCGGCTCCAGCATGGGTCGAGGTCCACGAACTCCCCGTGGTACTCGGCCGGGTCGTCGCGCCACAGCGCCTGCATGCACAGGACGTGCTCGCGTGCGATGGCCCGGCGGTCGCCGAATGCCACACCATGGTCGGCTGCCTCCTCGCGGTTCCACCCGAAGCCGATGCCGAGCACTACCCGCCCGCCGCTCAGGTGATCGAGAGTCGCCACCTGTTTGGCCAGCACGATCGGATCGTGTTGGGCGACGAGCACGACGCCGGTCCCGAGGGTGAGGGTGGTGGTCACCGACGCCGCCGTGGCCAGGGCGACGAAGGGGTCGAGGCTCCTCGTGTAGTCCTCGGCCCGCACCCCCTCGACGAGTGCCGGCGGGGTGTCGGCGCGGACCGGTAAATGGGTGTGCTCGGGCAGGTAGAGCGAGGTGAAGCCGCGCTCCTCGGCGGCCCGGGCCAGTTCGGCAGGCGCCATGTCCCGATCGGTGAGGAAGCAGGTGATGCCGAGCCGCACAGGCCTCAGTCCCTCAGACCGGCGGCCAGATGCGCTCCCGGGTTGGCGTCGGGGTCGGCGAACAGGGCGGCGAATGCCGCCTCTTCGCGCCGCCGTGCGTCGGCTACCGCCGGGCCGCGGGCCTGGAGCATCAAGTGTTTGATGTTGCGGGTTGCACGGGCCGGGAACGAGGCGATGGTCCGGGCAAGTTCCAGAGTCTCGGCCACCACGGTCCCGTCCGGGCACATGCGCAGGGCGAGGCCCGACGACACGGCCTCGGGTGCGGTGATCCACTCCGAAGCGAGCAGCGCGGCCGATGCCTGCTGCCACCCCATGCGAGCGGGCAAGAGGTAGCTGCTGGCCGCCTCGGGCGGGACGCCCATCTCGGCGAACGGCGCCCGCAGACGGGCCGACTCGTCCATCAGGACCAGGTCGACGTGGCCGAGGATCGAACAACCCAGGCCCATTCCGACCCCATGGACCGCGGCCAGCAGGGGCTTGTCGAAGCGCATCAGCACATCGAGGAGGTCCTGGAATCCCGATCCGGCGTCCGGTCCGGAGTCACCGGTGGCGATGGCCACCATCTCGCGCAGGTCCTGGCCCGAGGTGAAAGCTTTTCCTCTTCCGGTCAGCACCACGGCGTGGACGTCGTCGTCGCCCAGCGCGCCCGACAGGGCGCCGGCCACCGCCCGGTACATGGCGCGGTCGAAGGCGTTCCGGGCCTCGGGCCGGTCGAAGGCGACGACCAGGACGTGGTCGAGGAACTCGAGCTCGATCCGGTGGTCGGCGTCCGCCACGTCGGGGTCATGGTCCGACGCTGGCGTCACGGCCGGACCACCTGGCCCCCGTCGACGTTGAAGACATGTCCGGTGATCCACGACGCCTCGTCCGACAGCAGGAACAGGCACATGCCGACCAGGTCGGAGGTCTCCCCCATCCGCTTGAGGGCCAGCCCGGCCAGGATGGGCTGCATGAACGCGTCGGGGACCACGGTGCGGGACGCCTCAGTGTCCGTCGGCCCGGGCGCGATGGCGTTGGTGCGGATGTTGTCCCCACCGAGCTCGTGGGCCAGCTGCTGGGTGATCGAGTTCACCCCGGCCTTGGCCAGCCCGTAGAAGCCGGCGTACATGTAGGCGGCCGTCGACGACTGGTTGACGATGGCCCCGCCTCCCCGAGCCTTCATGGCCGGCCAGCAGGCCCGAACACAGTTGAGCGCGCCGAGCATGTTCACCGACAGGAACCGGTTGAGGTACTCCCAGTCGACCGTCAGCAGCAGATCGAGCTTCATACCGCCGAAGATGGCGGCATTGTTGACGAGGTAGTCGATGCCCCCGAACTCGTCCACGGCAGCCTGGGCCATGGCCTGGGCCGACGCCGGGTCGGCCACGTCGGCGGCCACAGCCAGGCCTGCTCCACCCGACGCCCGGATGCCTTCGGCGACGGACTCCGCCCTGGCCGCATCGATGTCGGCCACCACGACAGAGGCGCCGGCCGCAGCCAGGGCCTCGGCGTAGGCCTGGCCGATGCCTCCGGCCGAGCCGGTGACGATGGCCACCTTGTCCTGGAAGTTGAACGTTGTCATGGGGGTCGCCCCCGGGACCGGATGCATCTCAGGACTCCTCGGTGGTCGTGCCGGCAGCCTTCGCCGACTTGGCCCGTTCGGCGATGATCTTCTCGGCGGCGGCGTTGACCCCCGTCGATAGTGGCCACCCGATGTAGTGGGCCAGGTGGAGGACGATCTCCCGCACCTGCTCGACGGTCAGCTCGTCGCGTTCCAGGGCGGACCGGAACTGGATCTCCAGCAGATTGGCCTGACCGAGCGCGGCCAACACACCGATGGTGAGCATCCGTCGGTCGCGGATATCGAGTGCCTCTCGTGTCCAGATGGCCCCGAACAGGTGGTCGACGGTGACATCGACATACGGACCGGCGATCGTGTCGGGGTCGACGCTGAAGCCGTAGACCTCGTCCATCTTGGCCCGGCCTGCAGCACGCGCCCCGGTGGTTCCCTCACTCATCACGCCTCCCGTGTGTCGTCTTCCGTGCCGTGCGGCCCGCAATGCCGGTCACGCCGGCTCGGCCAACGACTTGGTCTCGAGGTACTCCTCGAACCCGGCCACGCCCGACTCGCGCCCGACCCCCGACTGTCTATACCCGCCGAAGGGCATGTCGGGGCTGAACCACAGCCCGCCGTTGATGCCGATGGTGCCGGTGCGGATCCGGTTGGCCACGCGCACCGCCCGCTCCCGGTCGGCCGACCACACCGAGCCGGACAGGCCGTAGGCCGAGTCGTTGGCCAGGGCCACGGCGTCGTCGTCATCGTCGAAGGGGATGACGACCAGGACGGGGCCGAAGATCTCCTCCTGGGCGACCCGGGAGTCGTTGCCCACCCCCACGATCAGGGTCGGCTCCACGAAGAACCCGCGGTCGAGTCCCTCGGGGCGGCTGCCGCCGAGGGCGAACGATCCGCCCTCCTCGATGGCCAGCTTCAGGTAACCCTCGACCCGGTCGCGCTGGCGGGAACTGACCAGTGGACCGCAGATGGTGCCCGGGTCGGTCGGGTCGGCGGCCGGCAGCTTGGCCATCACCCGGGATGTCGAGTCGACGGCCTCGTCGAACAGCAGGCGGGGGACGAGCAGCCGGGTGGTGATGGCGCACCCCTGGCCGGCGTGGGTGCACACGGTGAACGCCGCCGTGGCACAGGCACCCCGCAGGTCGGCGTCGTCGAGGATGACGAAGGCCGACTTGCCGCCGAGCTCCAGGAACACCTTCTTGACCGTGTCCGCGGCCGAGGCCATGACCTTCCGGCCGGTGGCCGTCGATCCGGTGAAGCTGACCTGGTCGACCCGCGGGTCGGTCGACAGCATGGCCCCGATGGCGTGGTCGGACGACGGGACGATGTTGACCACCCCAGCCGGGATGTCGGTCTCTTCGGCGACGAGGCGCCCGAGGACGGTGGCGCACCACGGCGTGTCCGGGGCCGGCTTGAGCACCACCGTGTTGCCGGCGGCCAGGGCCGGACCGAGCTTGGCCAGGTTGATCTGATGGGGGACGTTCCACGGCGTGATGGCCCCGACCACACCCGTGGCCTCGCGCCGCACCCAGCGGTGGGAGGGGATGCCGAGCGGCTCGGCGTTGCCGAGGTCGGTCTCCCATTCGTACCCCTCGGCCAGGTCGGCCACCCAACCGAGCGAACTGACCGGCGCGTCCAACTGGGCTGAATAGGTGAGCGACAGCGGCGAACCCGTCTCGGCGACGGTCATGGCCCGGATCTCGTCCGCGTGCCGCTCGAAGGCCGTCTGTAGCTGGCGCAGGCCCCGCACCCGTAGCTCGACATCGGTCGACCAGCCCGTGCCGTCGAAGGCCCGCCGGGCAGCACCGATGGCCTCGTCGAGATCCTCCGCCGACCCGTCGGCGGCCACGCCGAGGACCTCGCCGGTCGCCGGGTTGACCGTCTCGAAGGTGGCGCCCGACCGGGAGGGCCTCAGTTCGCCGTCGATCAACAGGCGCTCCTCACCAATCACCGCTTCGTCGTCGCTCATCGTTTCTCCTTCATCGCGCCCAGGCCGAAGATGTCGTCGGTGCGGTCCTCGGTCATGGCGGCCAGCGGCAGGTCGACGTCCAACTCGTCGGCCAGCGCCAGTGCAGCCTGCAGGTCCTTGTGGGCCAGGTCGGCGCCGGTGCGCATGGCCCCCACGAGTCCGGCGTCGTCGCGCTCGGTGAACGGGGCGACCGTCGCGCGGAACATGAGGGTCGAGGCACCGCCGATCTTGGCGTCGCTGGCCTTGATCACCTGAGACAGCTTCGCCAGCTCGATGCCGGCCGCCTCGGCCAGCATCTGGCCTTCGTAGGCGGCCAACCAGCTCCCGTACTGGACGAGGTTGCGGGCCAGCTTGGCGGCGAGCCCAGTTCCGAACGGCCCCATCCGGACAGTCAGCGAGCTCATGGCGTCGAACAGCGGCGCCAGGCGCTCGAGCACGTCGTCATCGCCACCCACCATGCAGATCAGTTCGCCGGCGGCAGCGGCGGCCGGCCCGCCACTCACCCCGCAGTCCACCACCGAGGTGCCCGCCGCGTCGGCTTCGGCGCCGATGGCCCGGACGCACTCGGTGGTGATGGTGCTCACCACCACGAAGGTCGTGCTCTGTCCGCCGGCGACCAGCCCGCCGTCGGGCCCGGACAGCACGGCGTGCACCTGCTCGTCATTGACCACGGCCACCACCACGACGTCGGCGGCTCGTGCCACCTCGGCCGGTGAGTCGGCCACCGTGGCGTGGTCCGCGTGGCGGTCGGTGGCTTCGGTGCGCACGTCGAAGACCACCAACGGGAGCCCGGCGGCATTGACACTGCCCGCCACCCCGTCGCCGATGACGCCGAGTCCGATCACGCCGACCGTGGGGCCGGTACCTGGCGATTGCGGCGTCGGGTGCTGCGGTGGTGAATCCTGCGGTGACGGCACGACGACCCCCTGTTGCTGGACATGTGTCTGGACTATAGTTTGGACACATGACCGACACCAACGCGACACCTCCGGCCGCTCACGACGGCCCGGGCGCACGGTGACCGCCACCGCGGCCCTGCCCGACGACGGCTCCCCGGTCGTCGACGTCGAGGCCACCCGCCGCCGGCTGACGGCCCGCCAGGCCGAGGTCGTCGCCAACCTGGTCCAGGCCGCCGAGGAGGAGACGGAGGAGGTCGGCTACGCAGGACTGACCGTCCGCAGCGTGGCCCGCCGGGCCGGCGTGGCCCCGGCCACCGCCTACACCTACTTCAGCTCCAAGGACCACCTGCTGGCTGAGGTCCTGTGGCGCCGGATGGAAGCTCTCCCCCCGGTGGACACCGATCCGTCGCTGCCGCTGGCCACCCGGGTGGAGCGCACGGTGCAGGACATGATCCCATTCGCGGCCAACAGCCCGGCCCTCATCGACGCCTGCACGGTGGCCCTGATCAGCCCGAGCCCCGACGTGAGCCACCTCCGTGACCGCATCGGCGCCCAGACCCACCGCCGGTTGACCGCCGCCCTCGGGCCCGGCGTCGACCCCCGGGTGGTCCGGGTGCTCGAGGCCGCGTACTCCGGTGCCCTGCTGACCGCCGGCACCGGGCACACGTCGTTCCTCGACGTGCCCGGATTCGTCGCCCAGGCCGCCACCCTGTTAGTTGACGGCACCGGGGGTGCCCGGTGACCGCCACCGAGGTCCGGGGCCCGGTGACCTACAACCCGTACGCCTACGAGATGCACGAGGACCCGTATCCCACCTACGCCCGGCTCCGCGCCGAGGCCCCGGTGTACCGGTCCGACGAGTTCGACTTCTGGGCACTCTCGCGCCACGAAGACGTGCTCGCCGCGTTCCGGGACGTGGATTCCTTCTCCAACTCCTTCGGGGTGTCGCTCGACCCGAGCGCCTTCAACCCCGACGCCCACAAGGTCATGTCATTCCTGGCCCTCGACCCGCCCGCCCACACCCGGATGCGTTCGCTGGTAGGCAAGGGGTTCACTCCGACCAAGGTCAACGCCATGGAGGAGCGCATTCGGGAGATCACCCTCGAGCACCTGCTGCCCGCCCTCGAGTCGGGCAGCTTCGACTTCATCGCCGATTTTGCCGGCAAGGTGCCGATGGACGTGATCTCCGAACTGATCGGGGTCCCCCGCGCCGATCGGGCCGAGCTGCGGCGCTTGGCCGACCTGGTACTCCACCGTGCCGACGGCGTCTACGACGTGCCGCCCGAGGGGATGGAGGCCGCGCTCAGCCTCGTCGTCTACTACCAGGAGATGGTCGACCAGCGGCGCCGGTCGCGCACCGACGACCTCACCTCCGCCCTCCTCGATGCCGAGATCGACGGCGACAAGCTGACCGATGAAGAGGTCGTGGCCTTCCTCTTCCTGATGGTGGTGGCCGGCAACGAAACGACCACCAAGCTGCTCGGCAACGCCTGGTACTGGGGATGGCGCAACCCCGACGAGCGGGCCAAACCATTCGCCGATCCGACCCGCGTGCCCGAGTGGGTGGAAGAAACGCTGCGCTACGACACCTCGAGCCAGATGCTGCTGCGGGTCCTCCGCCAACCCATGGAGATCCAGGGCACGACGATTCCCGAAGGCGAGCGGGCCCTGCTCCTGGTCGGATCGGCCAACCGGGACGAGCGGGTCTTTCCCGACGCCGACCGCTACGACCTCGACCGCGACACCAAGGCCCTCGTCAGCTTCGGCAGCGGGCGCCACTTCTGCATGGGCGCCCCACTCGCCCGGATGGAGGCGCGGATCGGGCTGAACGAGCTGGTGTCCCGGGTGGCCACCTACGACATCGACCCGACCGGCATCGTGCGGGTCCACTCGATCAATGTGCGGGGCCTCGCCGCCCTACCCACGACAGTGGAGTTGCGGTGAGCCATCGAGTGATGGGGACCGGTGGAGCTGGAGTGAATGGAGCCGTGGTGAACGAGGAGCTGCGCTGATGCCCAGGTTCCCCGCCAACCCCGGCGTCCGGCCGGCCGTCGTGACCGGCGCCTCGTCAGGCATCGGCCGGGCCACCGCCACCGCACTGGCGGCAGCCGGCCATCCGGTGGTCCTCGGTGCCCGTCGGGTCGGCGAGTGCAAGGACGCCGCCGCCGCCATCCGGGCCGAGGGTGGCGAAGCAGTCGCCATTCACCTCGACCTGGCCGATGGCGACTCGGTCGAGCGGTTTGCGAAAGCTGCCGTCGACACCCTCGGCGAGGTCGAGATCATCGTGTCGAACGCCGCTCAGAACATGGCTGGCGCCGTGCTCGACACTGAGCCCGAGGAGCTCGAGGGCGTGCTCGGAGTCAACATCGGCGGTACTCACCGGCTGGTGCGGGCCCTCCTGCCGGGACTCGTCGAGCGCCGTCGGGGGGACATCGTGTTCGTGACCTCTGACGTGGTTGAGCGGCCCCGTCCCACCATGGCCGCCTACGTGACGTCGAAGTGGGGCCTCGAAGGCTACGTCCGCTCGCTCCAGATGGAGCTCGAGGGAACCGGTGTGCGTGCCACCATCCTGCGGCCCGGCCCCACCTTGACCGGCATGGGCATGGACTGGGACCCGGAGGTGACCGGCGAGGTCATCGAGCAGTGGGCGGCCTGGGGGTTCGCCCGCCACTCCAACTTCATGCGGCCCGCCGGTGTGGCTGAAGCCGTCTGCGCGGTCGTGTCCCTTCCCCGGGGTATCCACGCCACCGTCATCGAACTGCAGCCCGAGGCGCCCATTGCGCCGCCCACCGACCAAGGAGCACCCTGATGGCCGTCGACACCGGAACACGTGAGCCCGCCCGGGCCTCAGGCGGGGAAGGTGCCACCGGGCACCTCGAGGAGCTGCGGGTCGACCCCATCGGCCTGATGCAGCGGGTCCGTGACGAGTGCGGGGATGTCGGGGTCTTCCGTCTCGCCGACCGTGAGGTCGTCCTCCTCAGCGGAGCCGAAGCCAACGAGTTCTTCTTCCGCTCCCCCGAGGACATCCTCGACCAGGCCGAGGCGTACCCGTTCATGACCCCGGTGTTCGGTGAGGGCGTCGTGTTCGACGCCTCTCCCGAGCGCCGCCGCGAGATGCTCCACAACCAGGCGCTGCGCGACAAGTTCATGCGGGGCCACGCCGCCACCATCGCCTCCGAGGTCGAGTCCATGGTCGCCGGCTGGGATGACGAGGGCGAGATCGACCTGCTCGAGTGGTTTGCCGAGCTGACCATGTACACCTCGTCGGCCTGCCTCATCGGCAAACGCTTCCGGGACCAGCTCGACGGTCGCTTCGCCGCGCTCTTCCACGACCTCGAGAAGGGCACCGACGCCATCGCCTACGTCGACCCCTACGCCGACATCGAAAGCTTCCACCGACGCGATGCGGCGCGGGCGCAGCTGGTCTCGCTCATCCAGGGGATCATGGAGGGCCGCACCGCCGCACCGCCGGCCCCCGAGGACGAGCAGGACCTGGTCGACGTGCTCATGTCGGTCAAGAACCCCGACGGTACCGACCGGTTCCTACCCGACGAGGTGACCGGCATGTTCATCTCGATGATGTTCGCCGGACACCACACCACGTCGGGCACCGCGGCCTGGACCTTGATCGAGCTCCTCCGCCACCCCGACGTCATGGCACGGGTCGACGGGGAGCTGGCCGAGCTCTACGCCGACGGCGCCGAGGTCAGCTACCAGGCCCTGCGGGCCATGCCCCTCCTCGAGTCGTCGGTCAAGGAGGCCCTGCGCCTCCACCCGCCACTCATCCTCCTGCTCCGGGTGGCCAAACAGGAACTGGAGATCGAGGGCTTTGCCATCCATCCCGGCCAGATGGTGGCGGCCAGCCCGTCGGTGTCCAACCGGCTGCCAGGCGACTTCCCCGAGCCGGACGCCTTCCGCCCCGACCGCTACCTCGACCCCCGCGAGGAGGACCGGCTCAACCCATGGACATGGATCCCGTTCGGCGCAGGCCGCCATCGCTGCGTGGGTCAGGCGTTCGCCATGATGCAGTTGAAGGCCATCTTCAGCGTGCTGCTTCTCGACTGGGAGTTCGAGCCGGCCCAGCCGTCCGATACCTACCGCAACGACCATTCCAAGATGGTGGTCCAGCTGCAGCAGCCCTGCGTGGTGCGCTACCGGAGGCGGGAGGTGGCCCGCAGCCACCCGGGGGCCGGCACCTGATGCGCATCGTCGTCGATCGCGACCTGTGCCAGGGTCACGGGGTGTGCGAGTCCGAAGCCCCCGACGTATTCGAGGTCGGCAAGGACCACCAGGTGGTCGTGCTGGAGTCGACCCCACCCGATGAGCGGCGCACCGAGCTCGAAGCCGCCGTTCGCTTCTGCCCCACCCATGCCTTGTCCCTGGTCGACGACTGAACCCAGCCGTGCCGACCCAACCGCATCCCAACCTGTCGACCGTCAGCCGAACCCCGGCAATCAGCAAGGAGCAGCCCCGTGCCGACTTACCCCCGCAGTGAGCTCGAAGAGACCATGCAGCTCTGGCTGGACCTCAACCAGAAGTGCGAGGAGGAGCTCGACTGGATCCCACTCGCCGAGATGTTCACCGAGGACGCCACTTACGGCTGGAACGTCGGCCCCAACGACGAGTTCATGGCCGTCGGGCGCGACCAGATACGCGAGTTCGCCGTCGGCCTCGAAATGGAGGGATTGGGCGGTTGGACCTACCCGTACATGCGCATCCTCATCGACGAGGTCCAGGGCGAGATCCTCGGCCTGTGGAAGCAGGTGGCCGATGCCACCCGTCCCGACGGGAGCCACTACGAGATCGCCGGTCTCGGTGGTAGCTGGTTCCGCTACGGCGGCGACCACCAGTGGAGTTGGCAGCGAGACTTCTTCGACGTGGGCAATGCCACCGCGGCCTACATCGAGATGATCCAGGCCGACGCCCTCAGCCCGGGCATGAAAGCCCGGATCGAGAAGATGGGCTCGGGTCGCCAGCCCGGCCACTACCCGGTAGGCAAGGCTCCTGTCGGGCTGTGGGAGGGCGTCGAGCCGACAGTGCTGGGCGGCGGATCCTGAGCCGACCTGTGCCTGGCTGACATCGTGGTCGGCGTGGGGCGGTTCTCCGGGCTCGACCTCCACATGGGGATGGCGGAGCAAGGCCAGATCGTCGCAGGTCGGGCATCAGTCCCGTAGGGCCGTCCGATCCGTGCTTGGCGTTCGCGGTGAGCCGGAGGTGTGGGCGCTAAAGGTCTTCCTCCCAGGTGACGAAAGTTCAATTGTCAAGTAATGCGACGCCTGGCGAGTCTGCAAACAGGCGCGGGGCAAGTCGGAGCAAAAGGAAAGTCAAGGTTGGGCGGCCAATGAGACACTCTCATCCTCTCGGGCAGGACATCTTCCCCGAGAAGAAACGCGGAGTGATCCGTGGCGCGGGACGTCGACGGGCGTCCGCACAAGGGAGTGCCACCGCTGGCGGCTCAACTCGGCGCACCGAAAAAGCCGCGAAATTGTTGTTGGAGCAGCGAGCAGAAGTCATTCGAGACGCCATCACGAACCGATCCTTCGAGACACATTTCCAACCAATCGTCGACCTCCGCAGTGGTCGAGCGGTTGGAGTCGAAGCGCTCTCGCGATTTGGTCAACTTCCCGTCAGGGCTCCGGACCAGTGGTTTGCCGAAGCGGCCAACGTCGGGCTGGGAGTCGAACTGGAACTGAGCGCGCTCGAAAGCGCGCTCGAGCAACTCCACCTCCTGCCACCTGGTGTCTACCTGTCGCTGAATGCGTCGATCGAGACCATGATGACGGACGAGTTCCAGGAGGCAATTGGTGCAGTCGCCTCCGAGCGGATCATGTTGGAGTTGACTGAGCACACCAAGGTCGGTGACTTCGTACAGTTGGCCCAGCGGATCGAACACTTGCGGTCGAAGGGAGTCCGTGTAGCCGTCGATGATGCGGGGGCTGGCTATTCCGGCCTCGCCCACATCCTGAATCTCAAGCCTGACGTCATCAAACTCGACATCAGTCTCACCCGAGGCATCGACAAGGACCCCGCTCGACGAGCACTCGGGAGGGCGCTTCTGTCGTTCGGGCTCGACGCCTACAACGCCACGCTCGTTGCCGAGGGGATCGAAACCAAGGGCGAATACGAGACGCTCCGATCGTTGGGGTGTCCGAACGGACAGGGATACCTGCTCGGTCGTCCCGCGCTGCTGGTGCCACACCGTCACGTTCAGGCGCCGACTCCGCTACCGCTGCTTCTGCCGCCCGAACCTCGTCCGGTGCCATCGCTCGAAGTCGTTCAACCGCTTCCGAGCCCGCAGGACCGCATCCCCGATGCGTTGCCATCGGAGCTGTTCGACCTAGATGCGCTGAAGGACGTCATCGCCGCTTCCTAGCGAGGTCTGTGCATAAAGCCCAGGCGGGGCGGGAGGGCGATCGGTCCGGACCGACGTCGGCGGGACGTTGCGTTGTGAGATCCACTTCACTGCAGGTCGGCATCCGATCGTGGTGGTCCAGCTCCAGGCCAGGTTGTCGGCAACCCGACGGTCGGACCCGAGTTGCTACCTCCAGTTCCATTCGACTCAAACGATGCAGGCGCCGTAGAGGGGACTGAGACCGAAGAATCGGTCGACGACGGGGATGTCCGCACAGAGCATGGCGATCTGACCCGGACGTGCGCCCATCTCCGGCACCGATTGAATCTGCTCCATTTCCGTCATTGCCGCCGCATATCCGGAGGTGTCGCGCGGGTCGACGGCCGTTCCGACCTGCAGGTACCAGACGGCCTGTTCAAGCACCGAGTTCTGGGCCGCACTGCAAATGGTGCCGAACACGAGCCACTCGCGCTGGGCCAGGGTGTATCCCGAATAGCCAGGTTGAAGTGCATTGACTGCGGGGGGCGCAAACAGGAGGACGTACCCTCGACCATCCGGCGTCGGCATGATCATGATGCCGGGGTTGGCCACGGCGGTGCCTCCTTCGGAACCACCGGGGCTGCACGAGGGAACAGCCAGCGATCCGAAATATCCGGCGTCGCCGAAGGTGAAGACACCGCCGTCGGCACCCGCCAGCCAGTAACCCAGGCTGTCGGGCGCAGCGGCCATGCTGGTCACCGGCGCATTCAGTGGAACTCCCGCTTCGCTCCCGAAAAAAGTGGCGTCTCCGAAGGCGAAGACTCCGCCATCGGCACCCGCCAGCCAGTAGCCACCGTCGTCATGGTTGACGGCAATCGCCACGATCGGCGCGTTCAGGCTCTGGCCACCCATCGACCCGAAGTAGGAGGCGTCGCCGAAACTGAACACGCCGCCGTCGGAGGCGACGAGCCGGTAGCCCTTGCCGTCGGGAGTGGGGGCCATCCCGACGATCGGCGCGTTCAGGCTCTGGCCACCCATCGACCCGAAGTAGGAGGCGTCGCCGTAGCTGAAGATGCCGCCGTCGGAGGCGACGAGCCAGTATCCGTCACCGTCGGGCGTGGCCGCCATACCGACGATCGGCCGATTCAGGTGCAACGAACCAGCCGAACCGAAGAACGTTGCGCTCCCACAGGTGAAGACACCGCCGTCCGCCGCGGCCTGCCACATTCCCGAACCGGAGGGAGTGTCGGCACCGGCGACGACGGGTTGATGCTACTGGTTGATCTGCTCGGGCCCGTTCGGGCACACAGCGGCATCGCCGAACATTGCCGGTTGGAACTGGACATATCCGGACGGAGGTGTCGGATCCGCGCCTGCGGTAGGAGAGGCGCCACCGACGACAGCCGCCAAGGGAGTGCAGCTGACGACCATTCCCACCACGACGACCCGCCAACGGTGCTCGATCCGCTTCGCCATCGGGACCCGATTTCCGGCGACCGTTACGTCAGTGGCCTCCGGTGGCAATTGTAACCGGAGGCGGGGGTGCCGAATTGATGCTTCTCGGACACTGATCGGCAACAGCTGGTGCCATCGGTTCTCCGATGTCAGAACGCGACATGGCGGGCCGACGTGGCGATGCACACCGCGCCGATGGCCGCCTACTCCATCGGCAACGAGCAGATCACTCCACAAACTGGCGGTGTCTGCCGCGGCTGAACGTTCTGGTAAGTCACCGGACCGTCCAAGGGAGGACCAGTCGCCGACGATCGGTGACCGGCCGATAGGTTGTCGGCCATGGCGACGTCCCCCGAGGCCCCGCTCGACGCGCTGGACGATGTGCACAGGTCCGAGGGCCGCCTGCTGGCCACGGTCGCCACCCTCGACGACGACGCCATGGGTCGGCAGTCGTTGCTGCCCGGATGGACCGTCGGCCACGTGCTGACCCATCTCGCCCGCAACGCCGACAGCCACGTCCGACGCACCCAGGCCGCCATCGACGGTGTGATGGTCGACCAGTATCCGGGCGGCCTGACGATGCGCGCCGCGGACATCGAGGCCGGTGCCGGCCGCCCCGCCGCGGTCGTAGGCGCCGACGTCGGGGCGTCCACGGCCCGGCTGCTCGAGGCCTGGTCGGACGTGCCCGCCTATGCGTGGGCCAAGGTCACCAGGGACTCCTCGGGAGGCGAGCGGCGCCTTGACGGGCTTCCGGGCCGACGGTGGTTGGAGGTCGAGATCCACCTCGTGGACCTCGGCTGTGGTCCCACCTTCCACGACTGGTCCGATGCCTTCGTGGCCGTCCACCTCCCCGAGATGCGCGAGAGCACGCCGACGCGCCTCGCCCCTGGCGACACACTGCCAGCGCCCGGGTCCGTGGACATACGCGCCGAGCTGGCCTGGCTTTTCGGGCGGCTGGAGCGGGCCGACCTGCCTGTCCTCAGCTCCTGGCAATGATCGGGCCCGTTGCCCGGGCCCCCAGCGCCAGGGCCGTCCGGAATGACCATCGCCGAGGTACTCGGCCTCCTCATTGCCGTGGTGGTCGTCGCCACCATCGCCGACCGGCTGCGGATCGCCTACCCCATCCTGCTGGTCATCGCCGGGCTGGTGGTGGCTGTTCTCCCGGTGGCCCACCGGGTGACGCTCCAGCCCGACCTGATCCTTCTCGTGTTCCTGGCTCCCCTCATCTACGACGCGTCGCTCGACACGTCGGCCCGGGAGCTCCGCACCCACTGGCGGCCGATCATGCTGCTGGCCGTAGGCCTGGTGCTGGCCACCATGACCGTGGTGGCCGTCGTCATGGTGACCCAGCGCAAGGTGTCCCAATCGGTGGCTGACGAGGTACGGGCCGCACTCGACGTCGACGAAACAACCATGCGGCCCTGATTCGGGCGGGCGCTGGATGCCTCTGCATCCAGCAACGGCTCCGCAATGCCGATGGGCGCCTCCAGAGAGGCGCCCATCGGGTACGGGTTGTGCTGCGAATCACCGCGAAACCCGTGAGGCGCCGGATGGGACCACGTTCCGGCTAGGTCGCACGGTGGGTGTCTGGCTTGGATTCGCCAGGTGGTACAGCGAGCCGCCTTAGCGGCCAGCCACCTCCAGGGTCCCCAAAAGTTGACTGTTCAGTTGGACCACCTCCTCTCTCTGGTCCGCTCATCGTATCGTCGCCGCAGCGCGAATCGGTTCATCCAATTCTCCGGGTTGACGGGGTGTGAACGGGGCACCCGGAATTGGCGCCGCGCGGTGCCCTACGGCCGCCACCGTGTGGTCAGATGGCCCCATGACGGTCATCAAGATCAATGCCATCACCGTGCCCGACGACGCCGGCGACGAACTGGCCAAACGGTTTGCCGCCCGCGCCGGCGCCGTCGACGGCCAGGACGGATTCGAAGGCTTCGAGCTCCTCCAGCCCACCGACGGCCGCAACCAGTGGCTGGTGGTGACCAGGTGGCGCGACCAGGCCTCCTTCGAAGCCTGGGTGCAGTCGCCCGCCTTCGCCCACGGCCACGCCGGCGCCGACCGCCCCTCCCCCCACGGTGGACCGGTGTCGGTCGGATCGGAACTGTGGTCATATCAGGTCGCCGGAGGCTCGGCCGGCTGAGGCCGGTCCCCCAGTTCGTGGCCGGCTACTCCGGGACACCTCTGGCGACCATGGTGCGCCCGGACGGCGGGCTCTGGATCGTCTGGCCCAAACGCTCGTCCGGTGTGACCACCGACGTCACCGACGACGTGGTGCGGGGCCTCGCCCTGCCCCGCGGGCTGGTCGACAACAAGGTCTGTGCTGTCGACACCACCTGGACCGGGCTTCGCATCGTCTGGCGGGTCCGCAACCGGTGAATCCGCCCCGTCCGGCATCTGGGCGGTTCAGGGTCGGAGCAGGACCTTGATGCAGTCGGGGCTCCGCTCGGCCACCGCCGCGTAGGCGGTGGCCGCATCATCGAGGGCGAACTCGTGGGTGAAGATCCCATCGGTGCGGAGTCGACCATGGGTCACCAGCGGGACCAGCTCGGCCCACGTCCGGTGCACCGGCGCGGTGGTCATCCGCAGGGTCACACTGCGGAACAGGGTGATCAGGGCCGGCAACGGGTAGGGCTCGAGGTCGTGGACCCCGATGACCGACACCGTGCCGCCGGGGCGCACCGCGGCCAGCGCGGCATCGAGCGTCACATCCTTGGCCACCGCGTCGATGACGGCGTCGGCACCCCTCCCCCCGGTCGCCTCCAGCACCGCCTCCACCGTCGTGCCGTCGACCGCTTCGGCACCCGAGTCGACGGCACGGGCCCGTCGGCCCTCGACCGGATCCACGGCCAGAACGCGTGCCGCACCCAGGGCCAGGGCGGAGCGCACCGCGCACAGTCCGACCGCCCCGAGTCCGAGCACCACGACCGTCCCTCCCGGCGGACACTCCGCCCGCTGGGCACCGGCCCACCCGGTCGACAGGTTGTCGGTCAGCAGCAGGGCCGCCTCGTCGTCCATCCCCTCGGGGATCCGCAGCATCTGGAAGTCGGCGGCCGGCACGGCTACGGCGGTGGCCTGTCCCCCGGGCAGCATGCCCGACCCGAATACCTGCGGACCCTCCACGCAGCGGACCGGGTCGCCGGTGGCACACCCGTCGCAGGCTCCGCAGCCGGCCACCGACGCCGTCAGCACCCTGTCCCCCACCCGGAACTGCCGCACGTCGGGTCCGACCTCGAGCACGGTGCCGAGGAACTCGTGGCCCACCGGGATGGCCATGCCGAGGTCGAGGTCGCCGTCGTAGAAGTGCATGTCCGACCCACAGATGGCGGTGGCGTCGACCGCCACCACCGCCCCACCCGGGCCGGGGGGAGCCGGGTCGGGCGCGTCGTCCACCCGGACACGGCCGGGTCCTTCGATCACCACGTGGCGCACGGATCCCCCTCGCTCGGGTCGGAGTCCCGACCGGGTCGTTGAGTACTGTGGCACACCGTGCCGGGATGCAGCCTGGGTCTCGACCCGGCGCCTGCGACGAGGAGCCAAGAGAGGTCACGTACATGCGCAACCCCCACGCCGGCGAACCCTTCGACACACCGGATGAGGCGATCGCCGAGGCCCTCCTCGACGTGTCGATTCCGACGCTGCTCCTCTCCCTGGTCCACATGTCCGGCGACCCGTCGATCATCCGGGGACGGCTACGGCCGGCCGGCCTCTTCCTCAACGAGGTCCAGGGCTACATGTCCGAGGAGGACAAGGGCGCGGCCCGAACGCTCGCCCTCGAGGTGATCCGGGACTACCGGGAGCGGGGCTGCCCCGAGCCCGAGCCGATCGCACCCGAGCTGCTCCACGAGATGATGACGTGGCTGGTCTGCGAGGACGTTCCCGAGGAGTACGTGCCCCTCCTGATGGAGGAGATGGAGCTCGACGGACGCGACGCCCGACGGGTGGGCCCGGTGGGCACCGCAGCCGAGCGCGACGCGTTCCCGGTGGTCGTCATCGGCTGCGGGCAGTCCGGGCTCTTGGCCGGCATACGCCTGCAGGAAGCCGGGATCCCGTTCACCATCGTGGAGAAGAACGCCGGGGTCGGCGGCACGTGGTGGGAGAACTCCTATCCGGGCGCCCGGGTCGACGTCGGCAACCACTTCTACTGCTACTCCTTCGAGCCGAGTGACCACTGGACCGAGTACTTCGCCCGTCAGCCCGAGCTCCAGCGCTACTTCCAGTCGGTGATGGACAAGCACGGCATCGGTCCCCACGTGCGGTGGGAGACCGAGGTGCTGGGCGCCACCTGGGATGAGGCATCGGCAACGTGGTCGGTGCGGATCCGTGGATCTGACGGGACCGAGAAGGTCCTGGGCGCACGGGCCGTGATCTCGGCGGTCGGCCAACTCAACCGGCCCCACATTCCCGAGATCGCCGGTCAGGAGCGCTTCGACGGTCCGGCCTTCCACTCGGCCCGTTGGGACCACGACGTCGACCTGTCGGAAAAACGGGTGGCCATGATCGGCGCCGGGGCCAGCGGCTTCCAGATCGCCCCCACCATCGCCCCCGACGTCAGCCAGCTGACGGTCTTCCAGCGCACGGCTCAGTGGATGTTCCCCAACCCGAACTACCACGCCGGTGTCGGCCCCGGCGTGCGGTGGGCACTGCGCCACCTCCCCTTCTACGGCCGCTGGTACCGGTTTCTGATCTTCTGGCCCGGATGCGACAAGGGCCTGGAGGCCGCCCGGGTCGACCCCGACTACCCCGACCCGCAACGGGCGGTGAGCGAGATGAACGAGCTCACCCGCCAGATGTTCACCGACTGGATCGTCGGCCAGGTCGGCGACGACCAGGACCTGGTGGCCAAGGTGGTTCCCGACTACCCGGCGACCGGCAAGCGCACCCTCCAGGACAACGGGGCATGGCTCGGTGCCCTCGGTCGCGACAACGTCGACCTGGTGCGCACGGCCATCGACCATGTCGAGCCCGACGCGGTGGTGACGGTCGACGGCGAACGGTACCCGGCCGACGTCCTCGTGTACGCCACCGGCTTCCGGGCCACCGAGGTGTTGTTCCCCATGACCATCGTCGGGCGGGACGGCGTCGACCTCCGGGAGATGTGGGGGGAGCGGCCGGCGGCCTACCTCGGGATGACCGTGCCCGGGTTCCCCAACTTCTTCTGCATGTACGGCCCGGGCACCAACCTGGCCCACGGCGGGAGTCTGATCTTCCACTCCGAGTGCCAGATGCGGTACATCACCCAGTGCCTCGAGTCGCTCATCGCCGGAGGTCGCCGCACCATGGAGCCGTTGCCCGAGCGCTACGAGGACTGGCACGAGCGGTCCCAGCGCGAGATGCGGGGCCTGGTGTGGTCCCAGCCCTCCATCGAGCACTCGTTCTTCAAGAACTCGGCCGGCGAGATCCACGTGCTCAGCCCGTGGCGACTGGTCGACTACTGGACCTGGACCCGGGAGCCCGACCTCGACGACTTCGTGATCGGCTGACCGAGACCGACGGTCAGCCGATCAACGGTTCCCGGTGCGCCAGTCGTCGGACGTGAGCCTCCTCACGAGTAGGGGATGGCCCCGCTTCGGTTCGGTGGTCGCTGATCCCGGTCCGAAGCCGAGCCGGTCCATGACCCGGCCCGAGGGGAGATTCTCGGGCTCGTAGATCGAGACGATCTCGTCGAGTCCGAGTCCCTCGAACCCCCAACGGAGGGTCGCAGTGGCCGCTTCGGTGGCGTATCCCTTGCCCCGGTGGTCGGTACCGAACCTCCATCCGACCTCGATGGCGGGCAGGATCTCGGGGAGGAAGTCGGGCACCGACAGTCCGGCCCAGCCCATGAGCGACCCCGTCGCCCGTTCGGTGACGGCGTGGAACACCGGCCGTCCGGGATCGGCGCTCTGGCCGATCACATGGTCGAGGAAGTCCGCCGTCTCCTCTTCGGTCATCCCACGGCGGAGCGGGAACCACCAGAAGGTCTCCTCGGCCTGGAGTTCGACCAACGCCGCCAGGTCGTCGTAGGTGAACGGCCGGAGCACGAGCCGGTCGGTAACGAGTGTCGGGATCACCGACCCAGGATGGCACCGCGCCCGTGGTCCTGCGTCCCGGTTCCCGATTCAGGAGATGGCGTGGGGTGGTAAGACGGCGGTCATGGACACACGACGAATCGGCTCCCTCGAGGTATCGGTCATCGGCCTCGGCACCAACAACTTCGGCTTCTTCATGGAGGAGGACGGCGTCGCACCGGTAGTTGATGCCGCCCTCGAGGCCGGCATCAACTTCTTCGACACCGCCGACTCGTACCTCGAGAGCGAGGCCCGACTGGGCAAGGCCCTCGGGTCCCGGCGCGACGAGGTCGTGATCGGCACCAAGTTCGCCAGCCCGGTGGACGGCGGGCCGGGCGGCGGCGCCCCCGACTACGTGCGGTCCGCCGTCGAGCGGAGCCTGGCCAAGCTCGGCACCGACCGGATCGACCTCTACCAGATGCACCGCCCGGACGACCTCACACCCATCGCCGACACCCTGGGGGTCCTCGACGAACTGGTGACAGAAGGCAAGGTCCGCGAAATCGGGTGCTCGAACTTCAGCGCCGCCCAGCTACTCGAGGCCAATGCGGCAGCTACCGCTTCCGGCGGTGCCCGGTTCGTGTCCGTGCAAAATCAGTGGAACCTGCTCCAGCGTGATGACGAGGCTGAGGCGGTGCCCGAGGCCGAGCGCCTGGGCCTCGGCTATCTCCCCTATTACCCACTGGCCAGCGGACTGCTGTCGGGCAAGTACAGCCGGGGCGAGAAGGCCCCGGCCGGCACCCGGCTGGTCCACTTCGGCGAAGGAGCCGGGGGATTGCTGTCCGACCGGAACTTCGACATCGTCGAGGTGGCGACGGCATGGGCGGCCGATCGGGGTCACAGCGTCCTCGAGCTGGCCCTGGCCTGGTTGGCCGCCAAGCCGGTGGTGGCGTCCGTCATCGCCGGGGCGACCAAGCCCGACCAGGTACGAGCGAATGCGAAGGCGGCCACGTGGGTCCTCACGCCCGACGAGGTGGTCGAGATCGACGCCCTCGCCCCGCCGGCGGACTGACCGGGCGTCAAGGCTGCCTCCTTCGGCGGGTCCCACGGGGTGGGCTGGGGGACTGCCGTCGTATGCTCTCGCAGGTGACGCCAGCGGACGATCAGGGTGCCCATCCCCTCGCCCGGCTCGGCTTCGACGCTGCCCGGGTGGACGAGGCCCGGGCTGGCGGGCTCGCCCCTGAGCTGGCCGCCCGCGTCGTGCGCATCGACCGCGGGTGGGCCACTCTGCAGGGCACCCGCAAGACCCGTCGGGTGCCGCTGCGGGAGTGCCCTCAGGTCGTGGTGGGCGACTGGCTGGTACCCGACGGCCAGGGTGTACTCCAACGGCTGGACCGGCGCAGCCTGCTGGTCCGGCGGTCGGTGTCGGGACGGGACGAGCCGCAGCACATGGCGGCCAACGTCGACGTGGTCATCGTCACCTGGGCACTCGACACCCGGGTGGGCAGCGGTCGCCTGCAGGACATGGTCGCCCTCGCCCGCGACTCGGGCGCGGTGCCCGTCCTCGTGCTCTCCAAGGTCGATACCTCCGACTCGGGTGAGGCGCTGGTCGACGAATTGGGCGACGTGCTCGACGGCGTCGAGGTCCTGACCACCAGCACCGTGACCGGCGAGGGACTGGACCGGCTGCGGGCCCTGACCGCCGGGCGCACCGTCGTGCTGCTCGGGGCGTCGGGGGCCGGCAAGTCGACGCTGACCAACGTGCTCCTCGGCGACGAGGCCATGGAGACGGGCGAGGTCGGGCGTACCGGCGAGGGCCGCCACACCACTACCCGCCGGGAGCTGTTGCCGCTGCCGGGCGGCGGGGCGATCATCGACACCCCCGGCATCCGGGCGGCCACTGCCTGGGACGACGGCGAAGAGGAGGACGAGGTACCCCGCTTCCCCGACCTCGACGCCCTGGCCGAGGAGTGCCGGTTCTCGGACTGCAGCCATGTCGGCACCCCGGGCTGCGCGCTCGACCGCGCCGTGGCCGACGGCACGCTCGACCGGTCGCGACGCGACGCATACCTGGCCTATGCCGGAGAACGCACCGTCAAGGACGAGGCCCGCTCGGCCGCCACCCGTCAGCGCGGGCGCGACAACAACCGCCGGCAGCGTCCCTGATCCGGCAGCCCACCCGGTGACCAGGTAGGCGGGTCACCGGGGGCCGGGACTCGCGTTGGCCGTGCAACCACCCGGTCGGTACTATCGAACATATGTTCGCAATCGAGCCGGATCAGCGGCTGTCCCGGGAACGGGACCCGGCGGCCGTCGCCGCCCTGTCCGCCCTGGCCGAGCGCACCCGGCCCATCGCGGCCAGCCGGACCCGCCTCCTGGCGGTGGCCCCGGCGCTGGTCGGACTGCTGCCGGACGGGGCGCTGCGCCGGGGCAGCACCCTGACCGTCGGGGGTCCCGACGACGACGGCGCCCTCAGTGTGGCTCTGGCCCTGGTGGCTGCCGCCTCGGCGTCGGGGTCCTGGTGCGCGCTGGTCGGCCACCCGGGCCTCGGGGCCGTGGCCGCCCGCGATCTCGGGGTCGACCTCGGGCGCCTCGCCCTCCTTCCCCACCCCGGACCGGCCTGGGCCGAGGCCACCGCCGCCGTGCTCGAGGGGGTCGACCTGGTCGTGCTGTGCCCGCCGTTCCCGCCCCGCCAGGCCATGGCCCGCCGCCTGGTGGCCCGGGCCCGCGAGCGGCGGGCCGTGCTGGTGGTGGTCCCGGGCCGGGCGGGCTGGCCCGAGGCGCCCGACCTGCAGCTGCGGATCGACGACGTGGCCTGGGAGGGGGCCGGCGGCGGCGAGGGGCACCTCCGCCGTCGCCGGATGACGGTGACCGCCACCGGGCGCCGCTCGGCGGAGCGGCCCACCCGGCGCCGGCTGTGGCTGCCCGACCCCGACGGCGCGGTCTCCCTCCTCGATGCCCCCGACCGCCCGGACGCCCCCGACCGCCCGGCCCTGTCCGGCCAGCCGGGCCGCGCCGGGACGGGGGGCTGACGTGGACCGCCTACTGGTCGTGCGCTGCCCCGACCTCCTCGTCGAGGACGAGGGCGGGGCGGCCTTGCGCACCTTCGCCGGGGTGCTGACCGCCGTCGAGGCCTACTGCCCGTGGGTGACCCCGGTTCGCCCCGGCATCTGCTCGCTGCCCGTCCGGGGCCCGGCCCGCTACTTCGGTGGGGAGGAGGCCCTGGTCGACCTGGTCCATGAGGCGGCATCGCGCGTCTCTTCGGCCGAGGTCGGCATCGCCGACGGGCTGTTCGCCGCCGTGCTGGCCGCCCGCCAAGGGGAGGTCGTACCGGCCGGGGAGACATGTGCGTTCCTGGCCCCGCTGCCGATGGGCATCCTCGGCCAGCCCGAGCTGGCCGAGCTGCTCGACCGCCTGGGCATCCGCACACTCGGCGAGTTCGCCGCGCTCCCCGACGCCGACATCCTCGGCCGGTTCGGGGCTGACGGCGCCCGCGGCCACCGGGTGGCCGGCGGTCGCAGCGGCGAGCTGGCCGACCTCCGCCAGCCCCGCCTCGCCCGGCTGCTGGCGGGCGACGACACCCCCGACGCTCCGGTGGTGGCCGAGGTCGGGTTCTGGGGCGGGGTGAGCGACGCCGACGCCCGGGCCGCCCGCTGCCTGGTCGCCGCCCAGAAGCTCCTGGGCCCGGACGGGGTGGTGACCGCCCATCTCCAGGGCGGCCGGAGCCCGGCCGAGCAGTCCCGCCTCGTCACCTGGACCACCGGCAGCCGGCCGGGGGGTGCCACCCCCGGGGCCGGGCCGGCCGGCGCGCCGTGGCCCGGCCGGATCCCCCCGCCGGCACCGGCCGTGGTCCACCCCGATCCGATCCGGGTCGACCTGGCCGACACCCGGGGCGAGGCGGTGCGGGTGTCGGCCCGGGGCCTGCTGACCGCAGCACCCGACCGGCTGTCGGTGGAGGGCGGCCCGTGGGAGCCGCTGTCCGGTTGGGCCGGCCCGTGGCCGGCCGACGAGCGCTGGTGGTCGCGGTCGCGCCGGCGGTCCGCCCGGCTGCAGGCCGTCACCGCCGGCTCGGCCCACCTGCTCCTGGTCGAACGGGGCCGGTGGTGGGTCGAGGCGACCTACGGCTGAGTGCGACCGGACCGACCATGCCCTACGCGGAGCTCCACGCCCACTCCAACTTCTCCTTCCTCGACGGTGCCAGCCACCCCGAGGAACTGGCCGCGGAGGCGGTGCGCCTCGGCCTGTCGGCGGTCGCCCTCACCGACCACAACGGCCTGTACGGCGTGGTGCGGTTCGCGGTGGCGGCCCGGGCGTTCGGGCTGCCCACCGTGTTCGGGGCCGAGCTCACCCTGTCCGACATCGACGGGCCCCACCTGCGCACCGGCATGCCCGACCCGGACGGGACCCACCTGGTCGTGCTGGCCCGGGACCCCGAGGGTTACGCTCGCCTCAGCCGGGCCATCGCCGAGGCCCACCTCGAGGGCGGGGAGAAGGGCCGACCCGTCCTCACCCTCGACGCGCTGGCCGACCGGCACGGTGGGCACTGGCAGATCCTGACCGGGTGCCGCAAGGGAGCCCTGGCCGCGGCCCTGACCGACCAGGGGCCGGCGGCCGCGGCCCGGGCCCTCGACCACCTGATCGACCGCTTCGGGCGGAAGCACCTGGCCGTCGAGCTGTGGGACCACGGCACCCCGGTGGACGGCCCCCGCAACGACGCCCTGGCCGTGCTGGCCGCCGGGCGCGGGGTATCGCCCGTCGCCACCAACAACGTCCACTACGCCACCCCGGCCCGCTTCCCGCTGGCCACCACCCTGTCGGCCGTGCGGGCCCGGCGGACGCTCGAAGACCTGGAGGGGTGGCTCCCCTCCTCGGCCACCGCCTGCCTGCGGGGCGAGGCCGAGCAGCTCCGCCGGTTCGCCCGGTGGCCCGGAAGCGTGGAGCGGGCCGGCGAGCTGGCCGCCGAGTGCGCCTTCGACCTCCGCCTGGTGGCGCCCCGGCTCCCCGACTTCCCGGTGCCCGACGGACACACCGAGCAGACCTGGCTGACCGAGCTGACCCGGCGGGGGGCGGCCGGGCGCTACGGGCCGCCGGGGACCGAGCGGGTGCCCGGGGCCTACGCCCAGATCGACCACGAGCTCGGGGTGATCGACGCCCTCGGGTTCCCGGGCTACTTCCTCACCGTGTGGGACATCGTCCAGTTCTGCAAGCGCCACGACATCTTCTGCCAGGGCCGGGGGTCGGCCGCCACCTCGGCCGTCTGCTTCGCCCTCGGGATCACCAACGTCGACGCCGTGTCGCTCGGCCTGCTCTTCGAGCGGTTCCTGTCACCGGCGCGCGACGGGCCGCCCGACATCGACGTCGATATCGAGTCGGGCCGGCGCGAGGAGGTCATCCAGTACGTCTACGAGCGCTACGGACGGCTCCATGCCGCCCAGGTGGCCAACGTCATCACCTACCGGTCCCGCTCGGCCCTGCGCGACGTCGGCAAGGCCCTCGGGCACACCACCGAGGAGGCCGACACCTGGTCGGGGTCGACCGAGCGCGGCCAGCCGCTGGACGAGCGCGAGGACCTGCCGCCACTCGTCCAGCAACTGGCGAGCGAGCTCCTCGGCTTCCCCCGGCACCTCGGCATCCACTCGGGCGGCATGGTCATCTGCGACCGGCCGGTGGTCGAGGTCTGCCCGGTGGAGTGGGGGCGGATGCCGGGCCGCAGCGTGCTGCAGTGGGACAAGGACGACTGCGCGGCGGCCGGCCTGGTCAAGTTCGACCTGCTCGGTCTCGGCATGCTGACCGCCCTCCACCACATGGTCGACCTGGTGGGCGACTACCACGGGGTGACCGTCGACCTGGCCCTCCTCGACCAGGAGGACGAGGTCTACGACCTGCTGTGCCGGGCCGACACGGTGGGCGTGTTCCAGGTCGAGTCGCGGGCCCAGATGAACACCCTGCCCCGGGTGCAGCCCCGCTGCTTCTACGACCTGGCCATCGAGGTGGCCCTCATCCGGCCCGGCCCCATCCAGGGCAACGCCGTCCACCCCTACATCCGGCGCCGCAACGGCACCGAGCCCGTCTCCTACCTCCACCCGCTGATGCAGCCGGCCCTGGAGCGCACCCTCGGGGTGCCCCTCTTCCAGGAGCAGCTGATGCAGATCGCCATCGACGTGGCCGGCTTCAGCCCCACCGAGGCCGACGAGCTGCGCCAGGCCATGAGCGCCAAGCGGTCGGGCGAGCGGATGGCGGCTCTACGGGACCGGCTGTTTGCCGGCATGGCCGCCAGGGACGTGTCCGAGGCGGTGTCCGAGCAGGTGTACACGGCGCTCGCCGCCTTCGCCAACTTCGGCTTTCCCGAGAGCCACTCGGTGGCCTTCGCCCACCTCGTGTACTCGACAGCCTGGTGCAAGGTGCACTACCCGGCCGCCTTCACCGCCGGGCTCCTCAACGCCCAGCCCATGGGCTTCTGGTCCCCCCAGAGCCTGGTGGCCGACGCCAAGCGCCACGGGGTGGTCGTCCGGCGGCCCGACGTCAACGCGGGCCGGGCCGACGCCTCCCTCGAGCCGGAGCACGGGCACGGGCCGACCCCGCCGGAGTCGACCGCCCTGCGCCTCGGGCTGTCCTCGGTCCGGGGCATCGGGTCGGAGACGGCCACCCGGATCGAGGCGGGCGCGCCGTGGTCGGGGATGGAGGACCTGGTGCGCCGGGCCGGAGTGTCCCGGGCCCAGCTCGAGGCGCTGGCCACCGCGGGCGCGCTGGACGGCCTGGGCGACCGCGGGCGCATGGGGCGGGACGGACGACCGGGCGGCGGGCGGCGGGCACTGGTGTGGGGGGCGGGGGCGGCCTCCCAGGCCACCGCCGACCGGCTGCCGGGCGTGGTCACCGGGGTCGAGCCCCCACCGCTCCCGTCCCCGACCCCGTGGGAAGAGGTGTCCGACGACCTGTGGTCGCTCGGCATGGCTCCGGACACCACGGCCATGGAGCTGGCCCGGGGCGGGCTCGACCGTCGGGGGGTGGTCCGGGCCGCCGCCCTGGCCGGCCGGCCGGCCGGAGACCGGGTGACGGTCGGCGGCGTGGTCACCCACCGCCAGGCCCCCGAGAGCGCCCACGGGGCGGTGTTCCTCAACCTGGAGGACGAGACCGGGATGGTCAACATCGTGTGTTCACGGGGGGCGTGGGTCCGGTGGAAGCCGGTGGCCCGTGCCTGCCCGGCGCTCCTGGTCCGGGGACGGGTGGAACGGTCCGAAGGGTCGATGACCCTGGTGGCCGAGCGGTTCGAGCCGCTCCCCCTCGGACCGGTGCCCGGATCTCGCGACTTTCGGTGACAACTGGCGTGCCGCTCGACCAAATTATCGCTCCAGCAGGCGTCCAAACGTGCCGATCTCCCTGGTCAGAGGCATTTGGCCCCGACACTTGACTACTCTGCGTGTTGTAGTCAACACTAAGAGTGATATCCCACGCACGAGGGGCAGGGTGAAGAACATGGGGCAGGCAAGCATCGGATGTCGGGGTCCGGGCCGGCGGGCAGTGTCGCCGCCTTTGCAAGGTCGGCCGGAGGCCGCCACGGGTCGGGGGTGGTGCGCATGAGTGCCGGCTCGATCAACACCTCACTGGCCCTCATCGCCGGGATCATCGGCGTGGCCATGATCTTCGGCATCGTCGACCTTCTCCGCCAGCCCACCTGGGCCTGGCGGGCGGCGCGCGAGCCCAAGCTCGTGTGCCTCCTGCTGGTGCTGTTCCTGCCCGGCGTGGGACTGGCCATCTACGTCTTCGGGGCACGCCCCACGGTCGTCGACATCGCGGCCCACGGGCGGGCCGCCTCCCTCCCCTTCGAGCGCTTCGGCGACCAGGCCCGGGCCGCCGTAGGGAGCGCCCGGGCCGTCCAGGCTCTGGCCCGGCCCACCATCAGGGGCAGCTTCGGCGAGACCATCCAGCAGCCCCTCCGGGCCACCACGGCACCGGCCGGGGCACGTACAGGCGCGAGCTTCTTCGACGATCCCGACCTGGTGTCAGTGGGCGACAATTCCGGATTCCTCGCGGCCGGCGGGATGGCGACGGTGGCCACCGAGATCGTGGACGACCCGGCACCCGAACAGACCATCCACATCCCGGGCCAGATCGGCAAGCCCTACAAACCGAGGCAGCGCGGCTCGCTCGACGAGGGATCGCTGGACAGTCCGTCGCGGGACCGCGTGGCTGCCGACATCGCCACCGGGGCACCTCCTGACTACCCACGTGCCGCCACCACCCAGCCCGTCCCCCAGCCGGTCGGCGCCGGGTCGGTGACTATGGGAGCACCGGCAGGACTGCTGGCAATGGCCGCCCCGCGGGTGGGCACCTCTACCCCGGAGATCTTCCGGACCCGCCCGGAGACGGTCGCCCCCATCGCCGGAATGGCGCTGCCCACCACCGCACCCCTGGCCGGCCTGACTGCCCGGTGGATGAACGACCCGACCGGGCGCCACAAGTACCGGTACTGGGACGGCGGCCACTGGACCGAGAACGTCTACGACGCCGGCGTCGAGTCGCGGGACCCGGTGTCTACCTGAACCGACCCGTCGCCCGGCAGCCGTTGAGGCCCGGCACCCGTTGGGTGAGGCCTAGCGGCCCTGGCGGACCAGCCGGCTGAGTCGGGCCACCAGCACCTCGACCACCAGCTCTCCCGGCAGGCCGGTGGTGCCGCGAAGTTCGAGGTCGGCGTCGGCCAGCAGCTGGACGGCCCGGGCGATCCGGACCGACCCAAGTCGGTTGGCCTGGGCGAGGGCCTTCTTGGCCGGGAAGGCGCTCTTGCTACCCAGCACGTCGGCAGCCTGCTCCGGTGACGTCACGCCCGAACCGTCGAGTCGCAGCATCTGTCGGTAGTGCTTGTGCAACAAGGCCAGGATGACCAGCGGATGGGACTCCCCCGCGGTCAGCATGCGGTGGAGCACCTCGAGGGCCGGCGCCGTCTTCCCGGCGTCGATGGCGTCGGTCAGATCCCACGGCGCCAGCGCCCCCGCCTCGCCCAGGAACGGCTCGAGGTCGGCAGCGGTGACCGTCGCCCCCCGGCCGTAGGCGGAAGCCAAGGTGTCGAGCAGCCCGGCCAGGCGCCCCATGTCCGAACCCAGGTGTTCGCCCAACCTGGCCTGAGCCGGGCCGTCGAGACGTACCGGGCCGCCCTTCAGGTGGTCGGAGAGCCACTGCGACCGGGCCCGACCTGTCCCGACCGAAGTGTCGACCACCTCGCCGGCGGCACCCACGGCCTTGGTCAAGGCCTGGGACAGCGCCCCGCCCCCGGCCACCAGCACCAGCGCCGTGGTCTCCAGCGGATCGGCCAGATAGCCGGCCAGTCGCTTGGCGTCGGCCGCCCCGATCTGCCCGGCCTCGCGGACGACGACCACCCGGCGATCGACCAGGAACGGTGGCGTGGTGCAGGCGTCGATCACCACGCCGATGTCGAATTGGTCGACCCCGGGGCCGCCGAACTCCTCGACCATCATCGACGGGTCACCCCCGTCCACCAGCTGTTCGACCAGGGCGTGGGCGGCCTGGGCCACCAGCGACGGGTCCGAACCCTTGACCAGGTAGGCGGGGCGCTGTCCGGTGGCGGTGGACGGGGCCGCGCTCACTTCGTTGCCCGTTCGGAGACCTTGGTCCGGGTGATGGCGGCCACCGCGTCGCAGGCCCGACGGTGGGCCCCGACCTCGTGGACCCGCATCACCCGACAGCCGAGTGCCGCGCCCAATGCGGACGCGGCGAGCGAGGCCTCCCGTCGCTGGCCGATCTCGAGGCCGAGGACCACGCCGAGGAAGGTCTTGTTGGACGCCGACAGCAGCAGCGGGTAGCCCAGGTCGGCAAGCTGGTCGGAGGCCCGCAGCAGGGTGAGCGACTGGGCGGCGGTCTTGCCCAGGTCGAGCCCGGCATCGATGATGATGCGGTCCGGAGAAATGCCGGCGGCCCGTGCCCGCTCGGCCCGCTCGAGGAGGAAGGACGCCACGGCCTCGACCACGTCGTCGTAGACGGGCTCGGGATCGGGTACCCGGGGGCCCAGGCGGATGTGGGTGGCCACCACCGTGGCCCCGGCCTCGGCCGCGGCCGACAGATAGTCGGGGTCGGCAAACCCGCTGATGTCATTTCCCACCACCGCGCCGGCCCGGTAGGCCTCGCGGGCCACCGACGCCCGCCAGGTGTCGACCGACAGGGCGATGTCGAACCGGGTGGCCAGTGCCTCGATGGCCGGGATGACCCGGTCGAGCTCCTCGTTCTCCCCGACCTCGGGACCCGGTCCGGCCTTCACCCCTCCCACGTCGAGCAGGTCGGCGCCTTCGTCGACCAGGAGCCCGGCCCGCCGGATGAGGTCGTCGAGGGCGTAGGTGGCGCCCTTGTCGTAGAACGAGTCGGGCGTGCGGTTGAGGATGCCCATGATCAGCGCCCGGTCGGTGATGTCGAACGTCCGGGAACCGAGGCGGAGGGTGGTGGCGCGCACGGAGCCGACGCTACCGGAGCCACGGATGGTCGCCGCGGCCGGCGATGCGGCCAATGACGGGGCCGACGATGTCAGAACAGTCGCGAAGCCAGCGCCTTGCGGTACCCGAGGGTCCGCGGGTCGTCCGGTCCGAGCGTCTCGAGCAGGTCGAGGAACTCCTGACGGGCGTCGGGGTCGTCCTTCACCCGGTCGAGCAATCTGTCGAGGAGCGAGGCGGGATCGGCTCCGGCCACGTCGGCCCGCCCGGCCAGCCGGGCCTCGGCCAGCAGCCGGCGGGTTTCGGGGGTTTCGGGGATCCGGCCGAGCAGGGTCACGGCCTCGTCGGTGTCGCCCCGGGCGATGAGCAGGGCGGCCAGGGCGGGGACGGCCACCGGGTGGTCCGGCTCGAGCTGCAGCGCCCGGCGGAGCGGCTCTTCGGCCCCGGCATCGGCTCCGGCTGCGGCCAACAGGTCGGCCTCGGACTGGGCCGGCGCCAGGCCGGCGACGAAGGCCCTGACCTCGGCTTCGGGCTGAGCCCCGATGAACTGGTCCACCACCGCCCCGTCCCGCACGGCGAATACGGCCGGGATGGACTGGACCTTGAATCCGGCCGACACCGACGGATTCTCGTCGACGTTGACCTTGACCAGCTCGACCGAGCCGCCGCTGTCAGCGACCACCCGCTCGAGAATCGGGCCGAGCGTCTTGCACGGCTCGCACCAGGGCGCCCACAGGTCGACCACGACGGGGATCTCAAAGGACCGCTTGAGGACCGCCTCTTCGAACGTGGCATCGGTGACATCGACCATGGTCTGCGACGTTACCGGCCCGTGGCGAGTGACCGCCCACCGGGCAAGGTGGGTCCGGTGACGCGGGTAGCGTCGGGGGCATGGATGCAGCACCCAACACCGCCGACACCGTCGATCAGCCCACCGTCGAGGGCATCGACCGGGAAGCCGTGACCGCATGGCTGACTGACAACGTCGCCGGGTCGGTTCCCCCCTACGAGTTCGAGCTCATTGCCGGCGGGCGCTCCAACCTCCCCTACCGGGTGACCGACGGCGCCGGCCACGCCGTCGCCCTGCGCCGGCCGCCGGTCAGCCATGTCCTGGCCACCGCCCACGACATGACCCGCGAACACACCGTCATCAGCGCGCTTCAGGCCACGGACGTGCCCGTCCCCCGGACGCTCGGCCTGTGCACCGACACCGCCGTCAGCGGCGCCCCCTTCTTCGTGATGTCGTTCGTGGACGGGCATATCCTGCGCGACGAGCACGCGTCGTCACAGGTGTCCGAGGGTGTCCGGGCCCACGCCAGCCAATCGCTGGTCGACACCTTGGCCGCACTCCACGCCGTCGACGTCGACGCCGTCGGGCTCGGGGACTTCGCCCGCCGCGAGGGGTACATCGCCCGCCAGCTCAAGCGGTGGCACGGCCAGTTCGAGCAGTCGACCCTGGACGGGGCCCCGGGCCCCGCCGTCATCGACCGGGCGTGGGAACAGTTGTCTGCCAAAATTCCTGAGCAGCAGGGTGTGGCCATCGTGCACGGCGACTACCGGCTCGACAACACCGTGCTCGACGACAATGGCGACGTCATCGCCATCCTCGACTGGGAGATCTGCACCCTCGGCGACCCCCTGGCCGACCTCGGACTCCTGCTCGTCTACTGGGCCGAGGCCGGCGACAACGAGTTCTCGGTGCTCGGTGTGGCCCCGACGGCCCTGCCCGGCTTCGCTACCCGCGCACAACTGATCGAGCGGTACGCGGCAGCCAGTGGCCTCGACGTGTCGACCGTCCCCTACTACTGCGCCTTCGGGATCTGGAAGCTGGCCTGCATCCTCCAGGGGGTCTACGTCCGTTACGCCGGTGGCGCGGCGGCCGGCGACCGCAGCGGGGTCGACCAGTTCGCCGACACGGTGGTCCGACTCGGCGAGCGGGCGCTCGCCGACGTGGAGGCCCTATGAGTTCCCACGCACCCGAAGACCTCTTCGACCTCGAACCCGGCTGGGGCGAGCCAGGCGGTATCCGGCTGGACCACCCCATCCTGGTCGTGGCCCTCGAAGGGTGGGTCGACGCCGGCATGGGCGCTTCGGCGGCTATCGCCCATCTCTTGACGGGGTCCCCCTCCGCGGTCGTCGCCACCTTCGACACCGAACCGCTCATCGACCAGCGGGCCCGCCGGCCGATCGCCCGCCTCGAGGACGGAGTGACCACCGAGCTGACCTGGCCGACCATCCGGCTGCTGGCCGGCAAGGACCGGGTGGGCGCCGACATCCTCTACCTGACAGGGCCAGAACCCGACTTCTCCTGGCCCACCTTCATCCGGGCCGTCGTCGGTCTGGTCTCCCGCCTCGACGTTCGCACCGTCGTCGGCCTAGGGGCCTTCCCGGCGCCCACTCCTCATACCCGCCCGGTGCGGCTGGCCTCGACCGTGCCGCCCGAGTCGGCCGACCTGGCCGGTCGGATCGGCACGGTGCACGGCACCCTCGAGGTGCCGGCGGGGGTCCAGGCCGCCCTCGAGGTCGCCCTCGGTCGGGCCGGCGTGCCGGTCATCGGGCTGTGGGCGAGGGTCCCCCACTACGTCTCGGCCATGCCCTACCCCGAGGCCAGCGCCGCTCTCATCGAAGGACTGTGCGCGGTGACGGGCACGGTGCTCGACACCGTCGAGCTGAGGACGGCCGGTGAGGCTTCCCGGATCCAGGTGGACGAGCTCATCGGCGCCAACCCGGAACACCTCGACATGGTCCAGCGCCTCGAGGCGGCCATCGACTCGGAGGAGGGCACCCCGCTCGGATTCGCCGCCGACCTGCCCAGCGGGGACGAGATCGCCGAGGAACTGGAGCAGTTCCTCAGAGGTGAAGGCGGCTGAGCACCGCAACGACCGCTCCGGCCGTCCCGCCGGTGTGGCTGTGGGCCACATGGGCGGCCACCAGGGCCAGACTCACCAGCGCGACCACCAGGATCACGATCACGATCGTCAGGATCAACCACGGGTTCCCCCCAGGGCGACGCGGCGACGCCGGGGTCAGGCTGGCCCACAGTGCGGCGTCGAGTTCCGGTGTGGGCGTGCCGGGAACGGGCACCGGGCGGATCGGTTCGCCGGGAGTCACTGTCGGGACGGCGGCCGAAGGTGCTGTCCGGGCAGGCGTCGTCGCTGCCCCGCCGAAGGCCGGGAACTCGGTGACGATGCGCTGCAGCTGCTCGATCGACGTGGCGTCGGCCAGCTCGGCCAGCCGGACCTGGTACTCCGCCGCCGACAGCAGGCCTCGTTCGGCCGCATGATCGAGCAGGACTCCGTAGCGGTTCCGGTCCTCGTCGGACACACCGCCGGGGACCGTTCCGACGCTGAGGTCGGGGACCGGCTGGGGCGCCGCCATATCGTTGCCGTTCATGGTCACCTCCCAATTGTGATGACACAGAGCGTGGTTATGCAACTACCTAGCATGGCAAGTGGTGGAACGGGCCCATGCACGATGCGATGACCGACCCAGCTCCGACCGTGGCCCCCACGTTCTTGACCGTTGCTACCGTGACCCATGCTCGTCGACGGGACCATCGGATTCGACCCGGCAGGCGTGGTGGCCCAGGCCGTCGAGGCCGAAGCCGCCGGCTACGACGGGATCTGGTCGGCCGAGACCGGCCACGACCCCTTCCTGCCCCTGGTCCTGGCCGCCGAGCACACCGAGCGACTCCAGGTCGGGACCGGCATCGCCGTGGCCTTCGCCCGCAACCCGATGAACCTGGCCATGACGGCCAACGACCTCCAGACGCAGTCGGGCGGTCGGTTTCTGCTGGGGCTCGGGTCCCAGATCAAGCCCCACATCGAGAAGCGCTTTTCGATGCCGTGGTCCCACCCCGCCCCCCGCATGCGCGAGCTGATCCTGGCCGTCCGGGCCATCTGGGCCTCGTGGTCAGACGGCAGCCGACTGGCCTTCCGGGGCGAGTACTACCGCCATACCCTGATGACCCCGATGTTCGACCCCGGCCCCAATACATTCGACAACCCGCCGATCTTCCTTGCCGCGGTCGGCCCGCTCATGACCGAGGTGGCCGGCGAGGTCGGCGACGGCCTACTGGCCCACGCCTTCACCACCGAGCGCTACCTGCGCGAGGTGACGCTCCCCGCACTCGAGCGGGGCCTGGTCGCCAGCGGACGGGACCGGTCTGCCATCCAGATCTCCCTTCCGGGCATGGTGGTCACCGGGGTCGACGACGCGTCATTCGCCGAGGCCGAGGCAGCCACCCGCAAACAGCTGGCCTTCTACGGGTCCACCCCCGCGTACCGACCGGTCCTCGAGCTCCACGGGTGGGGCGACCTCCAGAGGGAGCTCAACACCCTGTCGAAGCGCGGCGCCTGGGACGAGATGACCGGCCTGATCGACGACGAGGTGCTCGCCACGTTCGCGGTGGTCGGCGATCTCGACACCATCGCCGCCACCATCCGGTCCCGATTCGACGGACTGGTCGACCGGTTCAACCTCTACGCCCCGTCCGGCATCAGCGCAGAACGGTGGGCCGAAGTGCTGGCCGAGGTGCGGAGCTGAACCCGGTCTACCCCGACCGCGCCTCGTCAACGGTCCTGGACGTGAACGACGCCGGTCCCCCGTCGTGGCCGAGGAACCGGGCCACGTCGGCGGCGTCAGTGACCAGCGCCTGCCGGTCGGCGGCGTCGATCTCCTCCAGCAGATCGATGACGAGTCCGCCGGACGGAAGGGTCCAGGTGCCGACCACCCGTCCCCCGACCAGGCACACCGCCCGGAAGATGCCGTTGGTGGTCACCACCGAGCGGTGCACCCCGACGAAGGGCTCACGGGACACCCAGCCATGGAGCACCGGGTCGAACGGACCGAGCAGGCGTGGCCGGCCGGGTGCCGGCGCGCCCGACCTACGGGAGCCCAAGACCGCGCCGTCGTCGGTCTGATGGACGTCACCGGCCACCTCGGCGAAGGCCAGCCGCGCGTCGCCGAGGGTGATGCCGGCCCACGCCGCCAGGTCTTCGGGACGGGCCTGTGCGTGGCCGACCAGGTAGCGACGGGCCAGGCGGTCGAGGTCGTCGGTGCGGGACGGCACGGTGGGCGGTGGGCCCAGCCACCGTTGGACAGATACGAAGGCGTGGTGCCCACCGGACATCGGGCCCCGCACGACGTGGCCCTGGAGACTGACGGCAGCCAGGAGGTGGACGAGCGCCTGCCCTGCCGTCGGCACGCCTTCGCCGTCCAGGCGCTCCCGCAGCTGGTGACGGGTGAGCGGGCCGTCGGACTCCAGTGCCCGAATGATGGTGGCGACCCCCCGGTCCTCGTCGCCTCGCCCGATTCCGAGCTGGCGAAGGCGCCGCTCCACGCCGGGCAGTACCCGGTGGGCGGTGAGGCGGTGCAGCCACCAGTAGTCCTCCGAGCGCACCAGGTGGAGCGTCCCCCGGTTGAGCCACGTCACCACCAGACGCCTGTCGTCGAGAGCGGCGTCGACATCGCCGGCAGACAGGCGGCGCGACCGACTCCGGACGGCCAGCCTGAACCCCCGCCCGTCCTGAGCCTGCACTGCCAGCAGGTGACCGACAACTGCCTCGGGCGTGTCGCCCGGTGGCCCGGACAGGAGCTGCGACCGCAGTCGACGGCGCCGCAGCCGGTCGGTTGCGTCGACCTCGTCCACCTCGGCGCCCGACCGGTCCTCAGACGACGACGTTGACCAGCTTGGGCGGCCGGACGATCACCCGCTTGGGGGCGTGCCCAGCCAGCGCCTCCACCACCGCGGCCGACGCCAGCGCCAGTGCCTCGGCCTCGGCCTCGCTGACATCGACGGCCACCTCGATGCGGTCCCGGACCTTTCCATTGACCTGGACGACCATGGTGACGGTGTCCTCGACCAGCAGGAGCGGATCGGCGACGGGCCACGCCTGCAGGTGGATGTGGTTGCTGTGGCGCCGCTCCCAAGCCTCGGCGGCCAGGTGCGGTGTCATCGGGGCGAGCAGGAGCAGCAGGGTGTCGACCGCCTCCTCGACCACTTCGGGACGACCGCCGTCCTTGGCGTAGGGGGCGAGGAGGTTGACGAACTCCATGCACGCCGCCACCGCCGTGTTGTACGACCAACGCTCGTAGTCGCGGGACACCCGGTCGACCAGCTTGTGGGTGGCCCGGCGGATGGTCAGGCCGGCCTCGGACAGCTCGCCGGCACCGTCGCCGGCGGTCCGGGGGGAATCGGGCACGGCCAACCGCCACACCCGGTCGAGGTACCGGGCGCAGCCGTCGATGACCGAGTCGGTCTGGGCCGACCAGTCGACGTCGTCGGCCGGAGGCCCCACGAACAGGTGGAACAGGCGAAGAGCATCGGCGCCCACCGTCGTCAGGTAGCTCGACGGGGCGACCAGGTTGCCCTTCGACTTGGACATCTTCTTGCCGTCCATCCGGATCATGCCCTGTGTGAACAGGCGGGCGAACGGCTCCCGCAAACCCTCGGGAGCCAGGCCCACGTCGCACAGGGCCTTGGTGTAGAAGCGGGCGTAGAGCAGGTGGAGGATGGCGTGCTCGATCCCGCCGATGTACTGGTCGACGGGCATCCAGTGGCGGGCGATGTCCTTGTCGAACGGTGCATCGGGTGTCCACGGGTCGGTGAAGCGCAGGAAGTACCAGGACGAGTCGACGAATGTGTCCATGGTGTCGGTCTCGCGGGTGGCCGGCCCGCCGCAGATCGGGCAGGTGGTGTTGAGGAATTCAGGGCTGGTGGCGAGCGGTGACTCGCCGGTGGGCAGGAACTCGACGTCGTCGGGGGCGAGGACCGGCAGCTGGTCCTGAGGCACCGGCACGATGCCGTGATCGGCGCAGTAGACCACCGGAATGGGACAGCCCCAGAAGCGCTGGCGGGACACCAGCCAGTCGCGCAGCCGGTAGTTGACCTTGCGGATGCCGATCCCCCGCTCTTCCAGCCACTCGATCGACCTCGCCTTGGCCGTCGGGATGTCGAGACCGTTCAGCCACTGGCTGTTGATCTTGGCGCCGGTGCCCGCATAGGCGCCGCCCGGTCCACCATCGGGCCCGCCGTGCTCTTCCCAGCCCTCAGGGGGCTGGACGGTCCGCACATAGGGCAGTCCGTAGGCCTCGGCGAAGTCCCAGTCCCGGTGGTCCTCGGCGGGCACGGCCATGATGGCTCCGGTGCCGTAACCCATGAGCACGTAGTCGGCCACGTAGACCGGCACCGTGGTCCCGGTGAACGGGTTGACCACCGACGAACCGGTGAATGCGCCGCGCTTGGCCAGGCTGGACGGCCCGGACTCCGCCATCCGCTCGATGTCGGTGCTGAGTTCGGCCCGGGCCCGCAACGCCTCGACCTCGGCTGCGTGTTCGGAAGTGGTGAGCTCCCCCACCATCGGGTGCTCGGGAGCCACGACCGCGTAGGTCATGCCGAATGAGGTGTCGGGACGGGTGGAGAACACCCGCAGAGCCAGCCGCTCGCGCCCGTCGGAGCCGTCGCGACCGTCGACGACCAAATCGAACTCGGCTCCCTCGGACCGACCGATCCAGTTGCGCTGCATGGTCTTGACCCGCTCGGGCCACTCGAGATCATCGAGCCCGGCCAGGAGTTCGTCGGCGTACTGGGTGATCCGGAAGAACCACTGCTCCAGATCCCGCTTGACGACCAGGTCGCCCGAGCGCTCACAGGTCCCGTCGGCTAGCACCTGCTCGTTGGCCAGCACCGTCTGGCATCCCGGGCACCAGTTGACCGGAGCGTTGGCCCGGTAAGCGAGGCCGGCCTCGAGCAGCTTGGTGAAGATGACCTGGTTCCACTTGATGTACTCGGGATCGTGGCTGCGGATCTCGCGCCGCCAGTCGTAGACGGCACCGAGTGAGGTGATGGACTCCTTCAGCTCTTCGATGCGGGCGTCGGTGAAGATCCGGGGGTGGGTGCCGGTCTTGATGGCGGCGTTTTCCGCCGGCAGACCGAACGAGTCGAATCCGAACGGGGACAGCACGGCGTACCCGAGCATGGTCCGGTGGCGGACCAGCAGGTCGCCGAACGTGTAGTTGCGCACATGGCCCATATGGGCGGGGCCCGACGGGTACGGGTACATGGTGAGCACGTACCACGGTGGCCGCGGATCGTCGGCGTCCACCTCATAGGTGCCCTCGTCGCTCCAGCGACGCTGCCACTTCTTCTCGGTGTCGATGACGTCGTAGGCCCGTGCCATGAGGGCCGATCGTACCGGGCGCAGACCGACCCCCCGCTCCTCCCGTGGGGTGGGAGACGTGAGGTCGGGATCGGAACCGACGGCGTCAGGGCCGGGGTACTGCCGCCTTTGGGATACTCAGAGCTTCGACGCGAAACCCGACACGGCGCTGCGAATGCCGGAAACGATGCCCCTCACCGAGTGCACCAGTGAGTTGACGTCGGTCGTGTCGGACGCCGGCGGGACGCTGACGGTAACCGGAGCGTTGTAGTGCGAGAACCCGACGATCACGGTGGTGGCCGCGGTGGACTGGCCGCCGGTGTCGGTCGGGATGGTGCCGTTGACCGCGCCGATCACGTCGCCGGCCAGGCTGCCAAGCGTGGCCCGGGACAGGTCGAGCGAAGCCGACATCTGCCTGACGAAGCCGTCATTCCCCACCCAGACCTTGACCGGAACCGACGTGTTGCCCAGCTGCTGGAGTATCTGGGACACGTGGGCGCCCAGCTTCGATCCGGTGGTCAGCCCGGCCCGGGAGGCAAGCTCCGACAGGGTGACCGTGGTCGAGTACTCAGTGGTCGAGGTGCCGTCGAGGTCGACGTTGCCGACCGTCGTCACCCGGCCACCGATGGACGACAGCAGGCCGAGCAACTGCGACGGGTTGGCCAGTACAGCCAGAGTCGACGAGTCGGCGCTGGCCGACGAGGTTCCTGTGGGGAGGGACGCTTTGAGCCAGGTGTTCCCCCCGGTGATCGAGGACAGGGCGGCCGAGCCGAGGTAGATCGTCGAATCGTGAGCGACCACATTGACCGTGTCGTTGCTGCTGCCGACCAGGCCGGAAAGTGCCGGCACGGTGGCCGTCAGTTTGCCGGCGTCCGTCGTCAAGTCCACCGCGCCGGTGCCATTGACCATGTTGGTGGTGCCCGATGGAGTGGTCCGGGTGGCCGAGACGGTGAAGGCCACTGAGGTGGCCGACATCGATGCGGCGGCGGCGGCACCGAGGGCGCGTCGACCCGACCCGGGAGTCGGCGTGCTCCCGCCGCCGAAGTCACCACCAAAGGCGGCGGCACCGAATGCCACTGCGGCGATGAGCGAGGCGATTGCGGTGGCCACCGCGATCCGGCGAGCCCCACCGGCGGCCGGCGCTGGCGAGGGGACGGGTCCGGTCGAGCCCGCAGGCGGGAGCTCGGCGCTGACCAGACGTCCGGGCGCGTCGACCGGTGTCAAGTGGTTGTCGGGGTGAACCATCAGCGCCGTGCCCGTCCGCGTTCCCCCGGAGAGATCGAGCCCGTCCACAGCGGTCTCCCCGGTGGCCACGAAGACCCCGTCGCGATACTCCACCGAATCAGTCATCTGCGCCCCTTCGTCGTGTGATCAATGCGGAGACGCAGGACGGATCGGGTTGTAGTGGGATCCGGCGGTCATCCGCAGACGGGTCATGGTACCGACGGGGGTGGCTCAATTGTCGGCGCCCTCCATTGACAGGCACCGTCCATGCCCGCCGCAGCGGCGGATTCGGATTCGGACGGCTCAGCCCGTGCTGCTAACCTGAACCGGCCTTCGGGGGTATAGCTCAGTTGGTAGAGCGCTTGACTGGCAGTCAAGAGGTCAGGGGTTCGAATCCCCTTACCTCCACCCGTTGTCGGAATCACAACGTTTTACCTGGTCAGAGCCGGTATTTCACTGGCACTTCCGAACCTAGGCAAATGACGATGTTCGAACCCCTCGCTGAGCTGGGAGAACGTCCGAACCAGGTCGGCCGTCCGATAGGGCGGGTCAGGCTCCGCCGAGACTGCTCAGTCATTACGCGCCACTTCGGGACCGGTCATCCGACTCAGGAGCGGGAAGGTTGCGGCGATGATCGCAAGCGACGCTGCCAGGCCGCAGGCGACCGTCGCCCAGTAGGCGATGCCGGGCACTCGGAATGCGAAATCGAGCTGCGACCGGAGGAACAGGGCGGCGGCGAGCAGACCGACGACAATTGAAACGATCGCTACCAGGAGTAGCGGTAGCGCGCTCTCGAGTGCGACCACTCGGCGCAAGACTGCAGTAGGGACGCCCGTGAGGCGGAGCAGGCTGAACGGGCGCTTGCGTTCGCTTAGCCCGGCGGCGACGTTCACTGCGAGGCTACATGCGGCGATGATCAAGCTGGCCACAACCACCACCTGAATCAGGTTCCGGATCATCGCCAAGAGTCGCAGTTGGCTTGGGCCGATCGCATCGACCACCACCGGCAGTCCTTGGAACGGGAACACCTGGACGAGCGAGGTTCGTGCCCGCTCGAGGGCGCTGGGAGAGCCGTCCGTGGCGACGATGACCGCCTCGACAGGTAGACCTGCGATGCTCGCCGTCGACAGGTCGGCGGACGGCCAGACTGTCAGTGATGGCGGCTTCGCGACCTCGTTCTGACCGAGGAAGAAGCCGATCGCTGCCACATCCGCTCCGGGTGCGCACTTCCCGATGGCGGGAGTCTTGGCGAGCACATCGCATGACACCACCCCGACCCCGTTCATCCGCTGAGCGGCAGACGGGTCCACGTGGACCACAGTCACGCTGCGCACCCCCACCACACTACGTAGCCCTGCGACTACCCCGGCAGGGACAGAGCGCACAGAGTTGGCGGTGTCACCTCCTTATCGGGACAGTGGCATCAAAGATCCAGGAATCCGACTCCACGGAGGTCAGGGCAAACCATCCTCGAGAGATGCGGTTACTAGCCTCGATCGCCACCGACGCGATCGCCTGCTCCGCCAAGACGCCTTGGTGCTCGTTCTCAGTGACTATGCGTCACGACCATCCCACGAGGCCGAGGCCGCGATCCGCACAGATCCGGAAGAACCTCCGCAGCTCACCCACCTCGACCGCCGAGGCGGGATGGGCGCTGTCTTCCATCTCAGCTTCGACGACTTCGGGATCACAGTGTTCGAAGGCCTCCGCCATCGCCTGGACCACGTTGGGAGGGATCCACTCCTCGTAGAGGCTGATGCCACTGACGTGCTCAATGACGTCTGCATAGACCTTGCCGCGGAACGACCCACCGCTCCCGCTGTTCAGCCCGCCACACAGCATCAGGCCAGCTTCATCGAAGACCTGTTGATCCTCCGCCGGAAGCTCGCTCTCCGAAGAACGAGCTGCGTAAGTGTCGAGCCCCATGTGACATCTCCATGTCCGCTGGCTCCTACTCGGGGCCAGCCCTCATGTCCTCAAAGTAGGGGAAGGGAATCAGGAATACCGACCAGCTCAGTTCGCGCCCGAACCTGAGTCGGATCCCAGCGCGCGCGTCGAGTCGATGAGGAATGCAGTCCTCCCTGCTCGGCGGATCCCCGAGCTTACGGGACCCCGAGGAGGCTCGAAGCGGCGCCCCTGCATCGCGGCGCCAATTCAGCTCTTTCAGCCGGTCTGCTCCAAAGCGCCCCGACGCCACCGCCACGTCAAGCCCGAATCTCCTGCCAGCTTCCCTGAACGCCGCCGCCAGCTCCTCCAAAGCACCCTCGCTGAAGTCACCCTTGATGTAGATGGCGAAGCCGCCGCCAGACTGCTGCGCGCCGATGACACCATGTCCAGGCAGCCCTTCCTGTTGGAAGGCCGTCAGGATCTCCGTTAGCTGCTCGACGGAGGCGTCAGAGAATGTGGATGCTCGACGGAGGCGTCAGAGAATGTGGCCAACAGCTCACCCCCTGCGGGCGCGCCTAAGATGAACTTGACGAAGTCCGCTCTGTTGCCAGGCTCCATCTGCTCATAGAAGGACAAGAGGATCGACCCGACCTGAGACGATCCCCTTCTTCTGCTCTTCCCGAACAGTCCCATGTCACATCCCCCTCCCAGGCGCGCTTGGAGCAGGGCAATTCTCTACCGCCCACTCATACATGCAGCCTGCCGCCCAAGGCCACTAACCGCAACCCGCTCTTTCTCAGGACCCCGACCTACCCTGGAGGCGAGCGTTGGACTCGAACTGGCCACGGTGGTCGTGACCGCTCGTCGACACGTGCCAGCGGTCACAGGGCGAGGTGTCGAGAAGTGCCAGTGCAGGAATCGGATAGACCACTACTTACTCCCTGCGCGAGAACGAGGTTGGGTGGCTATGCGATGCACACGCGCGGCGACACCGGTTTGTGCCGCAAGTCCCTGGGACCATGTCGTGCGGGTTTGTGCCGCAAGTCCCTGGGACCATGTCGTGCGTAGGCTGAAGACGATGTCGGGTATGACGGACGAGAGTCTTCGTCAAGCGTATGAGTGCCTCATCGGCTGGCCCGCCGGCGCTTGATCCGTTACTTGATGAGATGGTGGTGCCTATGGCGACGGCTGAGCTCTGGCGGCTCGCGAGAGAGACCCTATCTCCGACCCTCGAGAGAGCAGGCTTCACGCAGCAGGGTCGACGGACCTTGTGGCTTCGTCGCGGTTCGCACCTCATCCACGTGATCTGCCTCTCGCCTGTCGACAGCGGTGCGAGCCTAACGTTCGAGTGCGGCGTCTGGGTACCCATCCTGGCGGCGCTGCTGACGGGCCAGTCGTCCCCACAGCTGCGCAATTTGACCATGTGCCACATCCGCTGGGGTGATTGTCAGCTGAACTCGCAGCACCCTCTGCCTCCTGCCGGAACTGTTGCCGCCTACCTCTCTCAGCTTGATCGGATCCAGACGCTGGGTGATGTCTCCGCATTCATTGAGTCAGACGCTTCCCGGAGCTGGCCGACATCGGCATCAATCTGTGAGCTCTACTGTGCCGGAATCGCTGTATTGACCGGATCACCCACCGCCTTTGATCGAGCAGAGGCCGCCGCCGCTCACCTCGTGGGGACCGGGGTGTGGTCAGATGCAGCGAACCGCGTCTACGCGGCTATCGCAACCTTGGAATAACGGAGGAAGCATGGCAGCGATAATTTGAACTGGACGCAAGGAGGGATTAATCACAATAGGCTGGGAGGACTTGGGTGCGACGGAGGCGCGACATTGTCACCACGGTGCTGCACTCGACTCGGTGATGCTCGCGATCTTGGTAGTCATTGCATGATTGTGACGTTGGACTCTTCCCGCCTCTACCCTCGACTGTCATGGTTGAGATGAGGGAAAGTAATTCTCTGCCCAAGGAACTTGGCAATGACCATGGTGGGAGTTGCGCGGACCTCGGGACGCCAATTGGCGATGTTCCCCAATTGGGCGTCGAAGACTAGCCCTAGTGGGCGAGCAAGGGGGCTGTTCAATAGTGCCGTCTGAGCAGAGCGAGGGCGAAATACCTGGACCACTAACCAACGGAGTACGGCGCGTTGTGGTCGCGGGGGACGTGACGGTCGAGTGGAACCTCGCTCGCACCCACAAGATCGTCGAGGGCGGCACGGGCTGGAATGCGGAAGATCGGGCTGAGACCTACCGCGGGCCCGGTGGGGCGACGATGCTGGCCTGCCTCGTCGAAGCGGTCGGCACAGCCGTGGCCGAGGCCGGTCTCAGCGTGGAGGTGTCCGGTCCACCGGAGGTGCCAGCATCGATCTGCGCGGGCGATCCTGGGTTTCATCATTCCTATACGAACTGGTCTCAGTTTCCGCGCCGCAAGGGCGACCGCGACTCAAGCGTTTGGCGAGTCGAGGAATTCTTGGGGTTGGACCGGTCCCGATCTGATCAGGTCGCGACCGGAGCCGAAAACACCAGAATCGACCCGTCCGAGGCGGACCTCGTCATCATCGATGATGCCAACCTCGGCTTTCGAGATTGCCCGAAGGTGTGGCCGGCATCGCTGCAGCTCACCCCGGATGCCCATGCCGGTGGCTACCACGCGCCCGCGTCCGGGGACCGCTCACCTTGGGTCGTACTCAAGATGGCGGCTCCGGTCGCCGACGGAGTGCTCTGGCGGCAGCTCCTCAGCAGCAAGGCTGAACGGCTCATCGTCGTGATGACGCTCAGTGACCTGCGTCTGAGTGAGGTCAAGATCAGCCGCGAACTGTCGTGGGAGCGAACGGCCGGTGATCTGGCTCGCAAGCTGGTTCGACATCCCTCGGTCAACGGCTTGGCGCGGTGCGCCCACGTGATCGTCTCGATCGGTACCGGGGGGGCGGTGCTGCTCTCGCGACCAGCTGGGGCGGCGAGCGCGGGGGCAGCCAAACTCGATCAACCCGACTGCCACGTCTTTTTCGATCCAGAGTCGATCGAGAACAGCTGGACCGAGCAGTACCCGGGAGCGATGGTCGGCTACACGACCTGTTTGGTCGGGGGCATCGCTCGCGAGATCCTCCTCGCACCGGATGCTCCCAATGTGCACCGAGGCATTCGGCGCGGCCTTGTTGCCGAGCGCGTCCTTCACCTTGCTGGTTGGGGCGACCCCGACAGTGAACCAGGGCGAGCCGGCCTGGCCTTTCCCGCGGGAGCGATGGCCGAGGAACTGCAAAATGAATCGACCGAGTTCGCAACGGCCCACATCGAGCAGCCAGTCCGCGACTCGTGGTCCATCCTGGAGTCCCGCTACCCCGATGGCCTCGAGCCGGTAGCGGAGGCCGTGGCTCGCGACGGTGTCGAAAAGGCCCTGACCGGCGTGCCGCTGGGCAGGTTCGGCAAGTTGCTAACCCTGGACCGTGGCGAGATCGAGGGTTTCCGGAGCGTCCGTGCGCTCATTCGCGAGTACGACTCGGAGCCAGCCGCCCGCCCGCTCAATATCGCCGTCTTCGGCCCACCCGGCGCCGGTAAGTCGTTCGGAGTCAAGGAGGTCGCGAAGTCGGCGATCGAAGGTGATCGAATCGAGAGTCTGACATTCAACTTGTCGCAAATGAAGGACGCCTCTGACATCGCTGATGCGCTTCATCAGGTTCGCGACGCCGGGTTGCGCGGAAAGCTCCCCTTCGTGATTTGGGACGAATTCGACTCCGATCTGGCTGGCAGCGCATTCGGTTGGCTGCGCCACTTCCTTGCTCCGATGCAGGACGGCGCATTCCAGCAAGGCCAGATACTCCATCCGATCGGCAAGGCGATCTTCGTCTTCGCTGGCGGCACCGGATCGCGCCTCGCCGAATTTGCGGACAATCGAAGCCCCGAGTTCCGCTTCGCCAAGGGACCCGACTTCGTGAGCCGCCTCAAAGGCCACGTGGATATCGTGGGTCCCGATCCGCGTGGCGGCGATCGGGAGGCCGACCCACATTTCCGAATCCGGCGCGCGATCCTGCTGCGTTCGATGCTCCTACGCGACCGGCCAAACTTGTTCGCCCGAGGCGACGGTTCGACGCGCCTTCAGATCGATCCTGGAGTGCTGAGGGCGTTCCTAGAAGTCTCTTCCTATCGTCACGGCGCACGGTCGCTGGAGACCATCATGGCCATGAGCACGCTCCACGACGTCAGTCGCTACGAGCGCTCAGCGCTGCCGGCGGCAGATCAGTTGAATGCCCACGTGGATGCTCAGGAGTTTCTGGAGCTTGTGGAGCGATACTTCCCTGACGGCGAGCTGCTCGAACGCCTGGCTGAGGCCGTACACATCACCTACTGCGAGGAGATGCTCGGTCAGGGCTACGCCTGGGCAGGCAGCCAAGCATATCTCGAAGGCTCTCCACTGCTTGCGAAATTCGCGGAGAGACACGCAACCGAGCCAGCACTTCTTGCGCTGGTGGACTGGGCCGAGCTACCGGAACACTTGAAGGAGATGGACAGCGACGCCGCCCGCGACCTTCCCGAAAAGCTGGCGATCCTGGGTTACGTGCTCTGCCAGGATGTCCCGGCCGGAGGGCCCGCGGTTGTCATCGACCCCAAGAACCCACGGGTCGAACGATTGGCAAAGCGCGAGCATGAACGTTGGCTGCTGCGAAGGGTCAAGACCGGCTGGCGCTACGGTGGCGAGCTTGACGAACACAGGCGACTACATCCGTACGTGCGCCCATGGGAGGAGCTGCCGGAAGACGAGCGACACAAGGACCGGATCATGGTGATTGGACTGCCCAAGGTCGTCGATGCCGCAGGGATGGCCATGGCTCGGATCGACGACCTCGGCGAGGTGACGATCGGGGTCACGGGGCATCGCCTCCTGGCCGAGCCGGAGCGGATCGCTGCCGGCGTCGAAGCCGCGCTGTCGCGGATCACCGATGCTTACCCCGGTCGGACGGCGACGGTCGTGTCGTCTCTCGCGGAGGGTGCCGATCGACTTGTGGTGAGCCAAGCTCTCAAGCGTGCTGGAACGCGGGTGATCGCAGTGCTGCCGGAGCCGAAATACGACTACTTGACCGACTTTGAATCGGTCTGGTCCAAGGACGAGTTCCTCCGAATGCTTGGCGCTGCCGATGAGGTCATCGAGCCGCCGGAGCGGTCATCGAACCGGGAGGAGGCCTACGCAGCTGCCGCCGACGAGGTTCTCGGGCGATCGGAGGCAATGGTCGTGATCTGGGACGGACTGGGCGGGCACGATACGAGCAAAGTCATGTCCCACGCCCGAGCATGCGGTATGCCGATCGCCTGGGTTCACGCCGGACGTGTCGGGCTAGAAGCGACGGAGTCCTTCTCTCTGGAGGTGGACCAAGGCCGCGTCACGTACGAGAACCTGTAGCGGATCAGAAAGAATGCACGATCTCCTCCAAACGAAACAGTCTGGTGCGGATCAAGTGAGTCTCGCCAGGCTGCGACGTCGCTAGTAATAGTGGCGGTCGCCCAAGTCCATCCACCTGCGGTAGGCCGATGAACAGATCTCGGGGAAGATCTGGCGCATCGTGATACGCCGCTGCTCGATCGGAAGTTGCAACTCTTCATACTGGAAGGCATCATCGAATCCGATCGCACGGGCCATCTCCACGTCACATCCAAAGAAGCATGAATCCAATCTCGCCCAGTAGATTGCCCCCATGCACATCGGACACGGTTGGCCCGTGGTGTAGATGCTCATCCCAGCCAACATGCGTGCTCTCATCGGTACTTGATCGGCAGATTCCGGTGCGGGTGGAATCAACTCCAACGTGGATCGATCCTGCATTCCGAGAGCAATTGATGGCGCGTAGGGATTCACCACCTGTATTGCCTTTCGAATCGCCTCAATCTCTGCGTGCGCCGTGACGTCACCAGTCAGCAGAACGCGGTTCTGGCCTCTTGCCAGGATCTCACCGTTCTGGACGATCACGGCACCGAATGGACCGCCCCAGCGGTTCTCGACCGCCTCGTTAGCGAGGCGCACGGCCTCCTTCATGATGTCCACGTCTCGCATTCCATCCAATCCACCCAATTGATGATTGCTGATCGAGTACTCGCGGGACATCCCGCGCCTCGGTCCGCCGGAGACATCCTCCAGGACATCGAACTCCTAGTTCAGTATCGCGCAGAGGTGCGTGCTCGAACATCTTCCTGAGCCAAGAGGCGAGAACCCTGGTCAATGCCGTAAGGCTGAGATCTAGGTTCTCCGTCTGGCAATCTCCGATGGTCTGAGGCGAGCAGCTCATCCAAGTCCTCCCTCTCGTGCCCACGCCGACAGAGAGGCGAGACGGCCTCCTCCCACGAGAAATGTGGAACTCGGACTCGGTTCTCTCGTAGGTCTTGTCATAAAGCACCGAAGGTAGATGCCTCTTGGCACTAGTGGTCCGTCGCTGATATACATGAAGTAGATAGAATGCGAGCATGAGATCAATGCTTGCGGCCCCGCCACTTGAAGTCTCCGAGGAACAGCGAGATGAGCTCGAGCGCATCGCCCGGTCCTCGTCGATGCCTCATCGCTCGGTGGTCCAGGCGAAGGCCCTCCTCATGTCGGCTGACGGTGTTGCGATCTACGAGGTGGCACGGCAGCTCAAGGTGGCATCGAACTCGGTGCGGTCGTGGCGTCGCCGTTTTGTGACTGAGGGCGTCGATGGAGTTGGCCGCATCGCCAAGGGCCGAGGGCGCAGCTCGTGGCTTCCCGCGGGAACGGTTGCCGATGTCGTGCGGGTCACGCTCGAAGAATCCCCGGATGACGGTTCGACGCACTGGAGCACCCGCACCCTCGGAGAGAAGATGGGTGTGGGTAAGGACACCGTGGCGCGCATCTGGCGGGATCACAACCTCAAGCCCTGGAGGACAGAGGGCTTCAAGATCTCGAACGATCCTGACTTCGAGGCCAAGCTCGTCGATGTCGTCGGGCTCTATCTCAACCCTCCCGAGCGGGCGGTGGTCTTCAGTTTCGACGAGAAGACCCAGGTCCAGGCGTTAGACCGCACCCAGCCATCGCTTCCCATGAAGGCTGGCCGAGCGGGGACCATGACGCACGACTACAAGCGCAACGGCACCACGGACCTATTCGCCGCGATGAACGTCGGGACCGGCGAGGTCCTCTACGACACGAGGAGCTCGCACAAGGCCACCGACGTGCTGGCCTTCTTCAAGCTGATCGACCTCCACGTCGACAGGGACCTCGACATCCACGTCGTGCTCGACAACCTTTCGGCCCACAAAGCCGAGCCGATCACGACGTGGCTGGAACACCCCAAACGAGCTCGGTGGCACCTGCACTTCACACCCACCTCGTCGTCCTGGCTGAATCTGGTCGAAGGTTGGTTCTCCATCCTCACCAAGCGCCGCCTGAAGAACGGCGCCTTCTCCTCCGTGGCTCAGCTCGAAGAAGCGATCGGGCTCTGGGCCGAGCACTGGAACGACGACCCCACACCCTTCGTCTGGAAGAAGCCCGTCGAGGAGATCATCGCCAAGGTCAAGCGGGGCCGAGCGGCATTGGCTTCAGTCAAATCCGCGACGCACCACTAGCCCTGGTTCGTGGCACTCGAGACTGCAGGAGTGGGGTTCGAACATAGTCCCATCACTTCGGTTGCCGACTTTGCGACGAGCCGGTCGGTCGCCGGAATCCTTTCCAACTCGGCCTTACGTGCCGCATAACCCCAGGTCGGCGGGCCAGGAGGGGTTCGAACATAGTCCCATAACCTCCACCCGTTGTCGGATTCACAACGTTTTCCCTGGTCAGAGCAGGTATTTCACTGGATCTTCCGAACCAAGGAAAATGGCGATGTTCGAACCCCTCCCTGACCTGGGAGAACGTCCGATTCAGATCGGCTGTGCGGTCGGGCGGGTCAGGCTCCCTTGACCTCCCGAGGGCGACTACGTTCGTTCGGCCCACTGTCGTGACCAGTGATCGAGGGGTTCGAGTGCCGCTCCGAGAGCTCGTCCGATGTGTGTGAGCTCGTAGCGCTGGTCGGCGCCTTGTTCGATTAGCCCTGCGTCTGTGAGATCGCCGAGCCGGTGGTAGAGGACGCTGAGCGACATCGCGTCGCATCGATCGCGAAGGGTGCGGGCTCCCACCGGACCATCTCGAAGCTCCCAGAGCACCCGGAGAGACCACCTTCGACCCAGTAGATCGAGAGCGGCCATCAACGGACGCCCGGTCGTCGATCCCCGGACGGGGCTCCCGGGCTGTGGCGGGGATTGACGTTTCTGTTTCCGTAACGTACTCTGCGGGTCCATGATTACGGAAACAGTAACACCCAGAATCGTTCCCTTGGAGCCCCCCTACGAGCCCGAGATCGAGGCCCAGCTCCAGAAGATGATGCCGCCCGGAGCCCCTCCGATCGCCTTGTTCCGCACCTTCGCTCACAACCTTCCGATGACCGAGGCCATGAGTTCCTGGGGTGGGTACGAGCTGAGCCGACGACTCTCGCTTTCGATGCGCGATCGAGAGATCGTTATCGACCGAACTTGCGCCCGATGCGGTTGCGAGTACGAGTGGGGCGTCCACGTCGCCTTCTTCGCCGAGCGAGTAGGACTCGATGTCCGCCAGGTGGGTTCGCTCACCCATGGCTCTGCCGACGACGTCTGCTGGACCGACGAGCGCGATCGCCTTCTCATCCGGGCCGTCGATACCCTCCACGACGGCGCAGACATTCCCGATCACCTATGGGGCGAGTTGGCCGCGACCTTTAGCGATGAGAATCTGCTCGACCTCCTGCTTCTCTGTGGCTGGTATCACGCCATCAGCTTCGTGGCCCGGGCCGCTCGGGTGCCGCTTGAAGCCGGCACGCCCTCATTCGCCTCGGTCTCGGCGACAACCATCGAAGAGCTCTCGTGACCGAGGCCCACACGCAGGTCAAGGATGAGATGTGGGGGGCTGGAGCCGTCGACCATCGCTGGCGTTCGCCGGTATTTGGAGACGCCAAGACATTAGATCTTCCCTACGGTGAGCTTCGCTAATTCGACCGGGGGGCGGTCCCACCATCGTCTTCGCCCACGGCTGGCTCGTCAACGCCAACCTGTGGCGAAACGTGGTCGATCGCCTCGCCCTCCCTTTCGGTTCGCACTCCCTCCCCATGAGCGACAGCGCAGATCTCACCCCGAGCGGCTGTGGCCAGCTGATCGCAAGTACTATCGGCGAGTTCGGGAGCTCCCCTGAGGATTCGTTCTGTCACGCGCGTGTGACCAGAGGCCCCCGCTCCCAAACCACCGGCCATCGACCGGTCTTGCTGACTGAGCCAGATGAGGATTGGCTACTCTCCGTGGCGAGAGGGGCGAGTTGCGGTCGGCGCCCGGCGCCAAATAGAACCGGGACGGCCGACAGAGGAGCACGATGACATTCATCCCCTGGGAGTCGATCCCGACTGACCTCCGCGCCGAGTTCGACGTGGCCGGTCTCGATGGCGCCGAAGTGCACGCTGCGGTCATACGCGCGCTAGAGGAGGATCTTCCTAATTGCTCGGTCGACGTAACAAGCGTCGCCACCATCGCTGCCGATGCTCGGGCGACCGCGACCATCGGCTCCCGAGACGAGGGTGTGGTGGCGGGGCTTCTCGTTGCTGCATTGGTCTTCCACGTCGTACTCGGCGACGAGGTGGAGGTGCACGATCGGATCGCTGATGGCTCGCGGGTACGGCCGGGTGAGGTTGTGATGCGGGTCAGTGGCCCGACCCGCGGCCTTCTGCTCGCTGAGCGTCCGGCGCTGAACTTCGCAAGCCACCTCTCGGGTGTCGCGACCTCGACGGCCAAGTGGGTCGATGCGCTGGAGGGGACGCGAGCGAAGGTGCTCGACATCCGCAAGACGCTTCCTGGCTGGCGTGCGCTGCAGAAGTACGCAGTCCGCGTCGCCGGTGGTGTGAATCATCGGTTCTCGCTAGCGGACATGGCCCTAGTGAAGGACAACCATGTGGTTGCCGCCGGAGGTGTGGTGCCGGCATTCGAAGGGGTGCGGGCGGCGTTCCCCGGCGTACCTGTCGAGGTCGAGGTCACCGATCTTGATGAGCTCAAGGCCCTGCTCGAGGCGGGCTGCGACCACGTCCTGCTGGACAACATGGACGACGCGACCCTGCGGGAGGCAGTGGCGATTACTGCGGGTCGCGCCGTACTCGAGGCATCCGGTGGACTCACCCTCGAACGTGCTCGCGCAGTTGCCGAGACCGGCGTCGACTTCATCTCCGTCGGCGCGCTCACCCATTCAGTCACCGCGCTCGACCTTGGCATGGACATGGAATGAGCAGGATGACCATCGCACTGACATTGCTGTAAGTCTGACGGTCGCGGCACGATCATCTCGGTTCCTTACCCTTGTGCGACGGCGCGAGACGGGCTCGTCAACGGTTAGCCGGGCTTATCGAGCAGGCTGAACCGTCGAGATGACTAGATCCTGCTTACGAAGGCATCGAGCTCGTCGCGACAAACCGCAGATACTCGACGTGGGCGGGTTGTGATTGGACGTGGAGTGAAAGGAAGGACGGGCACTGCCATCAATGCGCCGTTGACGCTGGGCCCTCGTCGTGTTACCCAGAGCAAAGGGCCTCTGGCGCAGGATCGGATCGCGTCGAGCCAGTTCCGGCCGCTGCTCGAAGGGGTTCGAACATAGTCGCATTGCTTCTGATGGTGACTGAGCGCCCAGGCATCTGACACTCGATTTTCGGTGCAGCCCAGACTCGTCGGCCCGCATAACCCCTGGTCAGCACCCTAGAGCCCTGGGTGGGCTCGCCGGGGCGAGCGAAGATAGGGCGAAGTCAATCGACCGTCGCAGTGGATAGTTCCAGTAGCACTCCCGTT